>OFET01000033.1_pt1 | contig 261830 bp, 244 predicted proteins | sample 1521211 | NCBI WGS metagenome assembly OFET01 (sample SAMN03766358, study PRJEB24113) | microbial mat metagenome | isolation source: enrichment culture HLUCC-A from microbial mat sample contains cyanobacterium... | reverse complement strand
GCTTGAATCATGCAGCCCGTGGAGCCTCAAGCGGGTTTATGGGTCCTGACCCTAGACATGCTCGCACAGGATGTCGGCGTCATCGGCGTGTTCTCGGACTGGCCGGCGACCACCACGTTCTACGCCAATTGCATGGGGCTCTAGGCGCTGCGGCGCCGCGCCTTTCACAAGTGTATTTCAGCAAGTGCGGGCGTCCTTCGGGGCGCCCTTTTTCCTTCCGGGCGCCCGGGAACCGCCGCAAGAGCAGGATATCCGGCAATTGACGCCGGTGCTGCGCGCCCCGACACTGGCCCGACCCGCGCCACCCCGCCAGGGGTCCGACAACGACGAGGGACGTCTTTGGCCGAAACCCTGATCGCCCTGTTCTTTGCCCATGTGCTTGCCGATTACGGCCTGCAATGGCGCTGGCTGGCAACCAACAAGGATCGCGGCTGGGTGCTGGTGCTGCATGTCGGCATCGTCGCCGTTGCCACGGCTCTGGCGGTCGGGCACCTGACCGCCTGGCCGGTCTACCTGCTGGCGCTTGTTCACCTGCTGGTCGACCTGGCGAAAAGCCGGCTGATGCCCGACGGGATCGTCGCCCATCTGGGCGACCAGGCGGCGCATCTGCTGACCATCGTCGCCATCGCCCTGGTCGCGCCGGATCTCTGGGCCACCGGTTTCTGGGCCAAGACCCCGCCGATCGTGCCGCAGCTGATGCTGATCGCCGCCGGCGCGGTCTATGCCAGCTGGGCCGGCCAGTTCGTCGTGGCCACGGTGCTCGGCTCGGGCCTCGGCGCCGACGGGCTGCGGCCCCGCGGCCGGATGACCGGCCTGGCCGAACGCGCCCTGGTCTATGGCGCGATCCTGATCGGTCAACCCTTGGCCGCCGCCCTGGTCTTCGCCGTCAAGGGGCTGACCGGCCTGCGCGCCCGCCCCGAGATCGGCCCGGCCCGGGACCGACTGATCCTGGGCACTCTCGCCTCCTTCGCCTGGGCCTTTGCCGTCGCCCTGCCGGTCGAGGCGCTGCTGTCGCACCTTGTCGGCCCCGCCCCGCTTCCCTAGATTGGAAGCCGAAGGAGAAAGCCATGTTTTCGATCCCCGGCAAGCAAGCCGTCACCTTGACCCCGCGCGCCGCCACCCGGATCGCGGCACTGATGCAGCGCGACGGCCACCAGGGCCTGCGTATCGGCGTCAAGAAGGGCGGCTGTGCGGGCATGGAATATACCATGGACTACGCCGAAACCGTCGACCCCAACGACGAAGTGGTCGAACAGGACGGCGCACGGGTGATGATCGCGCCCATGGCGCAGATGTTCCTGTTCGGCACCGAGATCGACTACGAGGTCTCGCTGCTCGAATCCGGCTTCAAGTTCCGCAACCCGAACGTCACCGACGCCTGCGGCTGCGGCGAATCGATCAAGTTCAAGGACGCCGAAGAGCTGGCGGTCCGGCACGGCCAGGGCTGACCCGGCGGTCGCGACCGACCCGGCCCGCATCGCGCGCTCTGATCTCCGGATCACCGGTCCCCGAACCGCCCTGATGCCTTTGTCCCGAAAATACCTTCGGGGGAGCGCGAGGGGGCAGACAGCCCCCTCGCCCCGCCCGCCGCAGGCGCGTGCGGTCCCGCAGGGACCGGACCTCACGCCTCTTTCAGATGCAGGTAGGTCTCGTCGAACCGTTTCTGCAGGTGATCCGCCGCCCGGATCACCCGGCCCGACCCGATCGGCGCCACGTTGGTCTCGGCATCGGGGTTGAAGAACAGCGGCACCGACAGCCGCTCTCCCGTCCCGCCGATCACCCGGTGCGGCGTCGCCCGGATGCGGCCATTGGTCCACATTTCCAGCATCTCGCCGAAATTGATCACGAATTCCCCCACCGGCACCTGCACCGGCTGCCACGCCCCGTCCCGGCCCAGCACCTCCAGCCCCGGCTGGCCATCGGTCGCCAGCAGCGTCAAACAGCCGTAATCGGTATGGGCGGCGATGCCGAAATCCCTATCGCCGGCCCAATCCGGCCGTGCCGGGTAGTAATTTCCGCGCAGCAGCGCCATCGGCCGGGCGAACTTGTCGGCAAAGAAATCGCGATCCTCGCCGATCGCCCCGGCCACCGCGCCCAGCAGTTCCAGAGCAAAGCCGCAGGCATCGCGGTAATAGGCCTCCAGCGCGGCGCGGAACCCCTCGGGCCGCGCCGGCCAGAGGTTGCGCGCATAGACCCGCAGATCGCTGTCCGGCACCTCGTGGCCGATGTCGAAGACTTCCTTGAGATCCGGGTTCGCCTCCGGATCGACCTGTTCCGACTGCATCCCGCCCCAGCCCCGGCTGGCCCCGGTCCGGCTCATGTCGACCATTTCCTTGTCGGCCGCCGGCAAGGCAAAGAAGCCGCGATAGGCCTGCAGCAGCGACGCGACCCGCGCCGCGCCGATCGGGGTGTTGTGAAGGGTCAGGAACCCGGTCCGGGTCGCGCCGTCATGCACGGCCGCGACCGCCTCGGGCGCACCGTCCAGCAGCGCGGCGGCATCGATCGACGGGATCATCGCTCATCCTTTCAGTCTTCGCTTGGCGCCTCTTGACGCAGCGCGCCGCGATTGCCAAGCCCCGCGCGACCTGCGACCCTGCCAGGGCACACGAGAGGGAGAACATGATGCGCCGCAAGCTCGCCGCCGGAAACTGGAAGATGAACGGAACGGTCGAAGACCTCACCCAGCTGGCCGAAATCGCCGGCGCGGCCCTTGAGACCGGCCCCGAGGTTCTGCTGTGCCCGCCCGCGACGCTGCTGTCGCGCGCCGCCGATGCCGCCCGCGGCACCTGGATGCGGATCGGCGGTCAGGATTGCCATCCGGCGGCTTCGGGCGCCCATACCGGCGACATCTCGGCGCAGATGCTGCGCGATGCCGGGGCGCGCTACATCATCGTCGGCCATTCCGAACGGCGCACCGATCACGGCGAAACCGACGCCATCGTCCGCGCCAAGGCCGAAGCCGCCCGCGCCGCCGGTGCCACCGCCATCCTCTGCATCGGCGAAACCGAAGCGCAGTATCGCGCCGGCGACACGCTCGAGGTGCTGCGCAGTCAGCTTGCCGGCTCGGTCCCCGACGATGCCACCGGCGACACCCTGGTCCTGGCCTATGAACCGGTCTGGGCCATCGGCACCGGGCTTACCCCCACCACCGACGAAATCGGCGCCGTGCACAATTTCCTGCGCGACCGTCTGATCGACCGCTTCGGGCCCGACACCGGCACCGCGATCCGGCTGCTCTATGGCGGCTCGGTCAAGCCCGCCAATGCGGCCGAGATCTTTGCCGTGGCCGATGTCGACGGCGCCCTGGTGGGCGGGGCCAGCCTGACGGCCGCCGATTTCATCCCGATCATCGACGCGCTCTCTGCCGCCTGACCGCGCCGCCCCCGGTCGCGCGAACCCAAAGGGCCGCCCCGCCCGGCGGCCCTTGCAAAGCCCCGCGCCCGGTTGCACCAAGGGCGCATGCAGCGCCTGATCCAAACCCCCACCGATCCCGCCTTTGTCCAGGATCCCTACCCGTTCTATGCCCGCGCCCGCGCCGCCGGCGACATCGTCCATTGGGACGGCTACGGGATCTGCGCGACCAGCCACGCCGCCGTCACCGCCCTGCTCAAGGACCGTCGCCTGGGCCGGGAAATCCCCGCCGAAACGGCCCCCGACATCCCCGCCCGGCTACGCCCGTTCTACGATATCGAGGCCCATTCCATGCTGGAACTGGAGCCGCCCCGCCATACCCGCCTGCGCGGCCTGGTTCTGCGCGCCTTCACCTCGCGCCGGATCGCCGCGCTGGCCCCGGGGATCGAAGCGCTGGCCCATGACCTGGTCGACGCCTTTCCCGCCGGCCGCTTCGACCTGCTCGACGCCTATTGCCGCTGGATCCCGGCGCGCACGATCTGCCGCCTGCTGGGGGTGCCGCAGGACATCGCGCCGCAATTGCTGGACTGGTCCAATGCCATGGTCGCCATATACCAGGCCCGCCGCAGCCGCGCGATCGAGGACGCCGCCTGCGCCGCCGCCACCGACTTTGCCAGCTTCATCCGTGGCTATGTCGACAGCCGCCGCGACGCCCCGGGCGATGACCTGATCTCGGAATTGATCGCGGCCGAGGAAGCAGGCGAAAAGCTGACCACCGACGAGCTGATCACCACCTGCATCCTGCTGCTGAATGCCGGACACGAGGCGACGGTGCACGCGATGGGCAACGCCGTGCGCGGCTTGCTGGCCACCGGTCACCGCGGCATCACCGACAGGCTGGTCGAGGAAACCCTGCGCCACGACCCGCCCCTGCACCTGTTCCAGCGCTGGGCCTACGCGGATTTCACCGCCTTCGGCCACGCCTTTCGCCGCGGCGACCAGGTCAATTGCCTGCTCGCCTGCGCCAACCGCGACCCGGCCGCCTATCCCGACCCCGATCGTTTCGATCCGGACCGCGCCGGGCCGACCAATGCCAGCTTTGGCGGCGGCATCCATTTCTGCGTCGGCGCGCCGCTCGCCCGGCTGGAACTGAAGATCGGCCTGCAGGTCCTGTTCGACCGTTGCCCCGACCTGACCGCGGCCGGCCCGGCGCCCTATGCCGATCTCTATCATTTCCACGGCCTGAAGGCGCTGCCGGTCCGGGCCGCGCCCGCCTGACATCGCCGCCGGCGCGGGATCACAGCGGCAAGGCGACCGTGTGCTTGATTTCCTCCATGCTCAGCAGGGCGGTGACATTATGCACCCGCACCTCGGAAATCAGCGCCTGGTAGAACGCGTCATAGGCGCGGGCATTGGCCACCCGGACCTTGAGGATATAGTCGATGTCGCCGGCCAGCCGATGCGCCTCCTGCACTTCGGGGCGGGCCTGCAGCGCACGCAGAAAGGCCCGCTGCCATTCGGCCTCGTGTTCGCTGGTGCGGATCAGGACAAAGAACGTCGCCTCGAATCCCAGCGCCTCGGCATCCAGCAGCACGGTCTGGGCGCCGATCACGCCGGCCTCGCGCAGCTTGCGAATCCGGTTCCAGACCGGCGTCTTGGACGACCCCACCGCCTTGGCGATATCGTCCAGCGACTGGCTCGCATCGCGCTGCAATTCGCGCAGGATCTTCCGGTCGAGCGTGTCGATGCGAACGGGCATCTTTGCAAATCCTTCCAGGCCGAACCCCGCCCCTGATTGGGGCGCAAAATGGAACATACGTCCCTTTCAGGCAGGTGCAACTATGAATTTCCGGAACGTTTTTCTATTTTCAGCAGAAGAACGGAGGCCGACATGCAGCATTTCCCGATCTTCCTCGACCTGGACCAGGCCCGTGTCATCGTCGCCGGCGGCGGAGACTGCGCCCTGGCCAAGCTGCGCCTGCTGCGCAAGACCCGGGCCCGGATCGAGGTCCATGCGACCGACCCGATCCCGGCCATCGCCGCCCTGGCCGAGGCCGGGCACCTGGTGCTGCACCGCCGCCCCCTGACGCCGGGCGACGCCACCGGGGCGCGGCTGGTCTATGCCGCCCATGACGATGCCGCCGCCGATGCCGGCGCCGCCGAGATCGCCCGGGCCGACGGCGCGCTGGTCAATGTGGTCGACACGCCGGCGGCCTGCGATTTCATCACCCCCGCGATCGTCGATCGGGACCCGGTGACCGTGGCCATCGGGACCGAGGGCACCGCCCCGGTCCTGGCCCGCCGGATCAAGGCCGACCTGGAGGCGCGCCTGCCCGCCGGCCTCGGCATCCTGGCGCGGATCGGCGCGGCCTTCCGCGACAGGGTCGCGCTGTTGCCGGCCGGGGCAAGGCGCCGCGATTTCTGGGCCGAATTCTACGACGACGCCGGCCCCCGCGCCCTGCCCCATGGCGCCGCCGCCGCCGAGGCCGCACTGGGGGCGCTGCTGCACCGCCACCTGACCGAGGCGCCTGCGCCGGGCCGGGTCGATATCGCCGGCGCCGGTCCCGGCGATCCGGAACTTCTGACCCTGCGCACGCGCCGCCTGCTGGACGCGGCCGACGTGGTGATCCATGACCGGCTGGTCACACCCGAAATCCTCGAACTGGCCCGGCGCGAGGCGCAGTTGATCCCCGTCGGCAAGGAAGGCTTCGGTGCCTCCGTCCCGCAGGCCGACATTCACCGGCTGATGATCGACCATGCCCGTGCCGGCGCCCGCGTCCTGCGGCTCAAGGGCGGCGATCCGGCGGTGTTCGGCCGGCTGGACGAGGAACTCGACGCGCTGCAGGCCGCCGGCATCCCGCATGATGTCCACCCCGGCCTCACCGCCGCCTCGGCCGCGGTCGCAAGCATCGGCCAAAGCCTGACCCGGCGCGACCGCAACAGCGCCGTGCGCCTGCTGACCGGTCACGACACGAAGGGGTTTACCGACCATGACTGGCGCAGCCTGGCCCGGCCCGGAGAGGTCGCGGCGATCTACATGGGCAAGCGCGCCGCGCGCTTTGTCCAGGGCCGCCTGCTGATGCATGGCGCCGATCCGGCGACGCCGGTGACCGTGGTCGAGAACGCCTCGCGCCCGGATCAGCGGGTGCTGGACACGACCCTGGGCGCATTGGAACCCGCCCTGACCAGGGCGCGGCTCACCGGCCCGGCGTTGATCCTGCTGGGTCTTGCCCCGCGCGCGGCGCAGCGACGCGATAGCGACCTCATGCCGAGATTGCACCGACAGCCGCAGGAGGCCCTCTGATGCCCCGTCCCTTCACCCCCAAGGTCGTCGCCGCCAATGCCCTGATCGAGGGCGACGCGGTCTGGCTGACCGCCGATGACGACTGGACCCGCGACATCACCAAGGCCGAACTGGTCGAGGACGAGGCCCATGCGGCGCTGCGGATGCTGTTCGCCGACAGCCAGGCGGACAAGGTGGTCGGCCCCTATCTGGCGGATGCCCGTCCCGGACCGACCGGTCCGGCACCGGCCCATTTCCGCGAAGCCTACCGGGTGTCGGGGCCGAGCGTGCTGGCCGCCCCCAAGGAACACGAGCTTTGATCGGCTTGCGTTGCGATGATTGAGGAAAGACGAAATCATGTATGACTACAATGACTTCGACCGCGATTTCGTGGCCCGGCGCGTGGCCCAGTTTCGCGCCCAGGTGGCCCGCCGGATCGACGGTTCGCTGACCGAAGAGGAATTCAGGCCGCTGCGCCTGATGAACGGGCTCTACCTGCAACTGCATGCCTACATGCTGCGGGTGGCGATCCCTTACGGCACGCTGAACAGCGCCCAGATGCGGCAATTGGCGATGATCGCCGAGCGCTGGGACCGCGGCTACGGCCATTTCACGACCCGCCAGAACATCCAGTTCAACTGGCCCCGCCTGGTCGATGTGCCCGACATTCTGGACGCCCTGGCCGAGGTCGGCCTGCACGCGATCCAGACCAGCGGCAACACGATCCGCAACGTCACCGCCGACCCTTTCGCCGGCGCCGCGGCCGATGAAATCGCCGACCCCCGCCCGGTGGCCGAACTGATCCGGCAATGGTCCACCGACCATCCCGAATTCCAGTTCCTGCCGCGCAAGTTCAAGATCGCCGTGACCGGGTCGCCCGCCGACCGGGCGGTGACCGCCGCCCATGACATCGGCCTGCGGATCATCGAGCGCGACGGCGCCCGCCATTATCAGGTGCTGATCGGCGGCGGGCTGGGCCGGGCGCCGATGATCGGCAAGGTGCTGCACGAGGCCCTGCCAGAGGCCGATCTGCTGCCCTATCTGGAGGCGGTGGTCGGCACCTGGAACCTGCTGGGCCGGCGCGACAACAAATACAAGGCCCGGATCAAGATCACCGTTCACGAGCAAGGGATCGACCGGATCCGCACCCTGGTGCAAGAAGAATTCGAACGCATCCGCCCGGATTTTCCGGGTTTTGATCGCCAAATTCTTGCACAAATCGAACATCACTTTGCGCCCCCCCGGTTCGCGCGGAAATCCGTCGTCGCCTATGAGGCCGCCCGCGCCGCCGATCCGGTGTTCCGCGCCTGGGCCGATACCAACCTGACCGAACACCGCGATCCCGACCATGCGATCGTGACCGTCTCGCTCAAGAAACACGGCGCGATCCCGGGCGACGCGACCGCCGCCCAGATGCGCCTGCTGGCCGACCTGGCCAAGGCGCATGGCCATGACGAGTTGCGGATCACCCAATCCCAGAATGTCGTTCTGCCCCATGTCCACAAGGCCGACCTGCCGGCGATCCATGCCGTGTTGCGCGGCGCGGGGCTGGCGACCGCCAATATCGGCCTGGCCTCGGACATCATCGCCTGCCCCGGGCTTGATTACTGCGCCCTGGCCACCGCGCGCTCGATCCCGGTCGCGCAGGGCATCGCCCGGGCGATCGAGGCGCTGAAGATCGAGCACGAGGTCGGCGCGCTGGAGATCAAGATCTCGGGCTGCATCAATGCCTGCGGCCACCATCATGTGGGCCATATCGGCATCCTCGGGCTGGAGCGCGGCGGGGTGGAGACCTACCAGGTGACGCTGGGCGGCGATGCCGGCCCCGATGCGGCGCTCGGCGACCGCACCGGCCCCGGTTTCGCCTATGACCAGATCGTGCCGGCGATCGAGCGGCTGATCCTGGCCTATCTGGACCTGCGCGCCCATGCCGAGGAACGCTTCGTCGACGCCTATCGGCGGCTCGGCGCGGACCCGTTCAAGGCGGCCCTGTACGGCGCCGCGGAGAAGGCCGATGCGGCCTGAACCGGTGCCCTTTCCCCCCGTCGCGGCCCGGGTCGCGGCGCTGAACGCACGCTATCGGCACCATTCGGCGATCGAGGTGCTGGGCCAGGCCCTGGCCGACAGCGATACCGGGCGGGTCGCGCTGGTGTCGTCCTTCGGCGCGGATTCGGTGGTGCTGCTGCACATGGTGGCGCGGATCGACCGCAGCGTTCCGGTCCTGTTCGTCGATACCGAGATGCTGTTTGCCGAAACGCTTGCCTATCAGCGCGAAGTCGCGGATTGGCTGGGCCTGCGCGACATGCGGGTGATCCGGGCCAGCCGCACCGCGCTGGCCGCCCATGATGCGGACGGGCTGCTGCACCGGAGCGATCCCGACGCCTGCTGCGCCCTGCGCAAGGTCGCGCCGCTGGAGCATGCCCTGGCGCCCTTCGACGCCTGGATCACCGGCCGCAAGCGGTTCCAGAACGGCAGCCGCGCGGCGCTCGATTTCTTCGAGGCCGAGGGCGCGGCCCGGCTCAAGATCAACCCGCTGGCCCATTGGCGGGCGCAGGACGTGGCCGATTACATGGTCAACAACCGCCTGCCCCGGCATCCGCTGGTGGCGCGCGGCTATCCGTCGATCGGCTGCGCCCCCTGCACCAGCCCGGTGGCCGAGGGTGAAGACCCCCGCGCCGGGCGTTGGCGTGGCAGCGGCAAGACCGAATGCGGCATTCATTTCGAAAACGGCCGCCTTGTGCGCCCGGGCCAGAGCGCGGCGTGACCGCGCGCGGCCTGCGGATTGCCGCCGGATAAAAGGAGGGACGCGATGTCCGTGATCGTCACCGATACCGGCTTTGCCGAAGATGACTGGGCCGGCCCGGTGGCCGATCTGACCAGCGATGCCGACCCGGCCGGTCTGGCGGCCCTGCTCGAGGCGCCGCTGGTGCGCGTGGCCTTTCCGGGGTTCGCCGACGGGCGCGGCTTCACCCTGGCCGCGCGGCTGCGGCGGCTGGGCTATCGCGGCCGGCTGCGCGCCGCGGGCCATGTCATCGCCGATCAATACGCCATGGCCCGGCGCGCCGGTTTCGACGAGGTCGAGATCGACGCCGCCCTGTCCGCCCGCCAGCCCGAGGACCAGTGGCTGGCCCGGGCCGATTGGCGCGCCGGCGATTATCGCGCCCGGCTGCGCGGCGCCTGAAAACCTTTAACTGACATGGATCAATGCGTAAGGAGGGGGGCGCCCGCAAAGGTGCGCCCGATGACACAGATGACCGAGCCAAGCCCCGTGACCGAAATCCAAGCCGCCCGCGCGACCCCCGCCCTGCCCGACGCCCAGACGGTGACCGAGGTCCAGCATTACACCGACCGGCTGTTCCGGTTCCGCTGCACCCGGCCGCAAAGCCTGCGCTTCCGTTCGGGCGAATTCGTGATGATCGGGCTGATGGGCGACAATGGCAAACCGCTGCTCAGGGCCTATTCCATCGCCTCGCCATCCTGGGATGACGAGCTGGAATTCTATTCGATCAAGGTGCCGGACGGGCCGTTGACCAGCAAGCTGCAGCATATCGCGGCCGGCGACCAGATCATCCTGCGGCCCAAGCCGGTGGGCACCCTGGTGCATGACGCGCTGCTGCCGGGCAAGCGGATCTGGTTCTTTGCCACCGGCACCGGGTTCGCGCCCTTCGCGTCGCTGCTGCGCGATCCGGAAACCTACGAGAAATTCGACGAGGTGGTCATCACCCATACCTGCCGCGAGGTGGCCGAGTTGACCTATGGCGCCGAGCTGATCGAGAGCATCCGCACCGACGAGCTATTGCAGGAATTGATCGGGGCCGATCACCTGGCCAAGTTGAAATACTACCCCACGACCACCCGCGAACAGAGCCCGAAGATGGGCCGCATCACCACCCTGATCGAGACCGGAGAATTATTCGAGGATCTGGGCGTGCCGCCGCTGGACCCCGACACCGATCGGGCGATGATCTGCGGCAGCCTGGGCTTCAACATCGACGTCAAGGCGCTGCTGGAACAGGCCGGGCTGCGCGAGGGCGCCAATTCGGAGCCGCGCGAATTCGTGGTCGAGAAGGCCTTCGTCGGCGACGGGATCTGACCCGCCCCCGGCACACGAAAAAGGGCCGCCCTCGGGCGGCCCTTTCGCAATCACCGGTTCGCAATCACCGTCACGACCGGGTCAGAGACCCAGCGCTTCCCTGACCTGATCGATGACAGCGCTGACCGCGGCCGGGTCATCGCCGACCTGCCGGACAGCCTCGGTCAGAAGGTTCTTCTGGACCGCGCCGAGCTCCGAGCCCTCGATCGCCTCGACCACACGGTCGGCGTTGAAATTTTCGACCGTCAGCAGATCGGCCAGGCCCGACTCGCCGGCGGCGGCGTCGGCATCGGTGGCCTCTTCCGTGACCGCGTCATCGGCAGCCGCGTCATCGGTCGCCTCGTCCGCGGCGGCGGCGGCATCGTCGGCCATGTCGGTCGCGTCATCGGCCATGTCGGTCGCGGCATCGGTGGCCTCTTCCGCAGTGGCCGCGGCATCGTCGGTGGCCTCTTCCGCAGTGGCCGCGGCATCATCGGTGGCCTCTTCCGCAGCGGCGGCGGCGTCATCGACGGCCTCGTCGGCAGCGGCGGCGGCATCGTCAGCCATGTCGGTCGCGGCGTCGGTCGCGTCATCGACGGCCTCGTCAGCGGCGGCGGCGGCGTCATCGGCGGCGGCGGCAGCGTCATCGACGGCATCGGTCGCGGCATCGGTCGCGTCATCTACGGCCTCGTCAGCGGCGGCGGCGGCGTCATCGGCGGCGGCGGCAGCGTCATCGGCGGCGTCGGTCGCGGCGTCGGTCGCGTCATCGGCCATGTCGGTCGCGGCGTCGGTGGCCTCGTCGGCGACGTCGTCCGCGCCCTCGACCACTTCGTCGACCACCGCATCGACCGCGGTGGCGGTGTCTTCGGCGGCGTCCTGGGCCGCGTCGGCCGCGGTATCGGCGGCGTCGCCTGCGGTGTCGGCGGCGTCGTCGACCAATGCGGCGGCGTCATCGGCCACCTCGCCCGCGGCATCAGTGGCCGCGGCGGCGCCCTCTTCGGCAGCACCGGTCAGGGCCGCGATCGCGTCGGCCGGGCTGCGGTCATTCGCGAAATACTGGTAACCGAAGAACCCCAGACCCGCGACGACAAGGATGATGATGATCGCTCTCATGGCGAAGATCCCTATATGAATACTTGAACAGCTGGCCCCGGCCAACCGAGGCGCGGCCCCGGTATGTCACGGGACACAACAGAGGGAAAGGAGCATCATGAATTCTCTTTCCCCTCGGCATATTGTCCCTTATTTGCAGTTGAAGACGGCCCGTTCGCCGCCTATTTTTGCCCATCCGTGCCGGGTTCGGTGCGGATAGCCGGCCCCCGAAAACCGGCGACTCACTGCACGACAATCACAAAAGGAACAGGACCCATAGCCCGCAGACCCCATAACGCCCCCCCGGTGCGCGACACCGGACCCCGCGTCAACGACCGCATCCGGGCCACCGAAATCCGGCTGATCGGCGCCGAAGGCGAAAACATCGGCGTCGTCACCCCGGCCCGCGCCATGGCCCTGGCCGAAGAGGCCGGCCTCGACCTGGTCGAGATTTCGCCCAACGCCACGCCGCCGGTCTGCAAGATCATGGATTTCGGCAAGTTCAAATACGAGACGCAGAAGCGCGAAGCCGAAGCCCGCAAGAAGCAGAAGACGATCGAGGTGAAGGAGGTCAAGTTCCGCCCCAACACCGACACCCATGATTACGACGTCAAGATGCGCAACGTGGTGCGGTTCCTCGAAGGCGGCGACAAGGTCAAGGTGACGCTGCGCTTCCGCGGGCGGGAAATGGCCCACCAGAACCTGGGCCGCGAATTGCTGGAACGGGTGGCCGAGGACATCAAGGAATTGGGCAAGGTCGAGAACATGCCCAAGATGGAAGGCCGCCAGATGGTCATGATGATCGGTCCGCTGCCGCAGAAAGGCTGAGGCCCGACCCTGCACCGGGCCCGGCCGTTCCGCGCCGGCCCGGCGCCCCGACACCAGAACCTTTTCGGTGACGCGAGGTCGCGGCCGCGAGCCCGGCCCGGCCCCTTGACGGTAACTGCGTCGGCTTGTTTCTTCGGGTCAGGGGAAACCTCAGGGAACCGCACAAGGAATGACGGCAACAGTGATCGCGCTCGTGACATTGCGCGAAGACCAGCAACTTGCCCTGTCCGAATACCTCAGGGTCACGGAACCGCTTCTGAAGAAAGCCGGCGGACGGGTCGTGAAACGCTTCGAGATCAACGAAGTCATCGTCGGACATCGGCCGGCGCGATCGGTCGTGATCGTCGAATACCCGGATCGCGCGGCGGTCGATTCCGTGTTCGAAAGCCCCGAATACAAAGGCATCATTCCGGTTCGGGACATCGCCTTCGCCGATTATCACGTCAGTATCGTCGAGACCTGACCGGTCTCAGTCCGGGTCGATCAGTTTCGATCCCATCGACACCATCCTGCCGGTCTGGGCCGCGTAATCGTCCATCGCCTTGCGAAAGAAATCGGACTGGATCCGGTGCAGATCGGCCGGGCTTTTCGCGGCCAGGATATCGTGCTGGAACTGCACGTCCTGGGCGACCCGGTCCGACACGAAGCGCAGCCAGTCGCTGCCCATGTCGCTCATCTTTTCGAACCAGCCGGCGCCGAACGCGTTCAGCGATCCCAACCCCATCTGCTGCCATTGCGACATCAGATCGGAGATCAGCGCGACGGGATCTTCGGGTTTCTTCGACTTCACCATGGCATCCTCCTGTCGTTTTTCGGGTCCAGTATACACGGATCCACGCGAAGATGCCTTGAGGCCGGTCAAGCCGCCGGGGCGCGCCTCCTCCACGCGCCCCGGGGTCGGTGCGATCAGCAGGCGGCGACGGCGCGCCCGGTCAGCACCTTGACCAGATGGGCGCGATAGGCGCCCGATCCGTGCAGGTCGTTGATCATGCCATCGGCCGGCACCGACAGCTCTGCGAGCGCCTCGGCCGAGAAATCCGCCGACAGCGCGTCCTCGGCCTCGGTCCAGCGGAACACCCCATCCTCGGAGGCGCCGGTCACTGCCACCCGCACGCCGTCGCCGTATTTCGCGACGAAGACGCCGGTCAGGGCAAAGCGCGAGGCGGGCTGTTCGAACTTCTGGTAATGCGCCGCCTCGGGCACCGGGAACCGGACCTCGGTGATGATCTCGCCCTCGTCCAGGGCGGTGGTGAACAGGCCCTGGAAATACGCGTCGGCCGCGATCCGGCGCGCATTGGTGACGATCGTCGCGCCCGAGGCCAGGGCCGCCGCCGGATAGCAGGCCGACGGGTCGTTGTTGGCCAGGCTGCCGCCGATCGTGCCGCGATTGCGCACCGCCGGATCGCCGATATTGGCCGCCAGCGCCGCCAGCGCCGGATAGCTGCCGGCCGCATCGGCGGCGACGCGCACATGCGGGGTGGCCCCGCCGATGCAGACCGCGCCGTCATCGGCGACGCAGACCCCGACCAGGTCGGGGATCGCGGTCAGGCTGACCAGCCTGGACGGGCTCGCCAGCCGCTGCTTGAGCGAGGGGATCAGGGTCTGCCCGCCGCCCAGGGCCTGGGCGTCCTCGGTCTTGAGCGCGGCGACCGCCGCCTCGACCGTGTCGGGCCGTTCGAATTCGAATGCATACATCTGTCTGTCTCCTCAGCCCTGCATCGCCGCCCAGACGCGCGACGGCGACAGCGGCATGTCGATATGGGTGATGTCGTGGCCGGCGCGTTGCAGCGCATCCACGACCGCGTTGACCACCGCCGGCGGCGATCCGATCGCCCCGGCCTCGCCGCAGCCCTTCACCCCCAGCGGATTGTGGGTGCAGGGCGTCTGGCAGGAATGGTCGACCTGGTAGAACGGCACGTCATCGGCCCGCGGCATGGCGTAATCCATGTAGCTGGCCGACAGAAGCTGGCCGTTCTCGTCATAGACCGCGCCTTCCAGCAGCGCCTGGCCGATCCCCTGGGCCAGCCCGCCATGGACCTGGCCCGACACGATCATCGGGTTGACCACATTGCCGAAATCGTCGGCGGCGGCGAAGCGTTCGATCGTCACCTTGCCGGTCTCGGGATCGAGTTCGACCTCGCAGGCATAGGCCCCGGCCGGGAAGGTGAAGTTGTTGGGGTCGTAGAAGGCGGTCTCTTCCAGCCCCGGCTCGATCTCTTCCAGCGGGTAATTGTGCGGCACATAGGCCGCCAGGGTGACATCGCCCCAGGCCACGGATTTGTCGGTGCCGGCGACGCTGAAAGCGCCGTCCTTGAGCTCGATATCCGCCTCGGAGGCCTCCAGCAGGTGGGCGGCGATCTTTTTCGCCTTGTTGATCACCTTTTCGGCCGCCCGCACCATGGCCGAGCCCCCCACAGCCAACGACCGCGACCCATAGGTGCCCATGCCCATCGGGGTATTGGCGGTGTCGCCATGGACGATCTCGACCTGGTCTTCGTCGATCCCGATCATCTCGGCGATCACCTGGGGAAAGGTGGTTTCATGCCCCTGGCCATGGGAATGCGAGCCGGTCATGACCACCACGCCGCCGGTCGCGTTGACCCGCACCGTAGCGCTTTCATACAAGCCCGCCCGGGCGCCCAACTGGCCGACCAGATGCGACGGCGCGATGCCGCAGGCCTCGATATAGCAGTTCACGCCCAGCCCGCGCAGCTTGCCGCGGGCCTTCGAGTCGGCCAGCCGCGCCTCGAAGCCCGCCAGGTCGGCGATCTGCGACAGCTTGTCCATGGTCGCGTTGTAATCGCCGGTGTCGTATTCCACCGCCACGGGCGTGGCATAGGGGAACTCGGTGACGAAATTCTGCCGCCGCAGGGCAATCGGATCGACGCCCAGCTCGCGCGCGGCCTTGTCGATCACGCGCTCCAGCTGGTAGGTCGCCTCGGGCCGGCCGGCGCCGCGATAGGCATCGACGGCGACCGTGTTGGTGAACACCGCCTTGACGTTCACGTAGATCAGCGGGGTCTTGTAATTGCCCGCCATCAGCGTGCCATGCAGCCAGGTCGGCACGCTTGGCGCGAAGGTCGACAGATAGGCGCCCATATTGGCGTAGGTTTCGGTCCGCAGCGCGGTGAAGTTGTTGTCCGCGTCCAGTGCCAGTTCGATCCTGGTCACGTGGTCGCGGCCATGGGCGTCGGTCAGAAAGGCCTCGGACCGGGTCGAGGTCCACTTGACCGGCCGGCGCAATTGCTTGGCCGCGAAGGTGCAGAACGCCTCTTCGGCATAGTGGAAGATCTTCGATCCGAAGCCGCCGCCCACATCCGGGGCCACGACCCGCAGCTTGTGTTCGGGAATGCCCAGCACGAAGGCGCCCATCAGCAGGCGGATCACATGCGGGTTCTGGCTGGTGGTATAGAGCGTCGATTCATCGGTGCCGGGCGCATAATCGCCCACCGCCACGCGCGGCTCCATCGGGTTGGCGACCAGGCGGTTGTTCACCAGCTCCAGCGTGGTGACATGGGCGGCCTCGCGGATCGCCTTGTCGACGGCTTCGCGGTTGTCCTCGACGAAGCCCCAGTCATAGCACAGGTTGCTGGTCAGATCGTCATGCACCTTGGGCGCGCCGTCCTGAACGGCCGCCTTCATGTCGACCACCGCCGGCAATTCCTCGATCTCGACCTCGATCGCCTCGGCGGCGTCGCGGGCCTGTTCGCGGGTCTCGGCCACCACCGCGGCGATCGGGTCGCCGACATGGCGCACCTTGCCCTGGGCCAGGACCGGGTGCGGCGGCTCCTGCATCGGCGCGCCGTGCCGGTCGGTCACCTGCCAGCCACAGGGCAGACCGCCGACGCCTTCGAAATCGGCGCCGGTAAAGATCCGCACCACGCCGGGCATCGCCGCCGCGGCCGTGGTGTCGACCGATGTCAGCCGGCCATGGGCCACGTCCGAGCGCAGGAAATGCACATGGGCCTGGCCCCTGAGGTTGATATCGTCGGTATAGCGCCCCACACCGGTCAGAAAGCGCAGGTCCTCGCGCCGCTTGGGGCTGGCCCCTATTCCATGATCCTTCGGCATTTTGGTTTCCTCCCAGAACTCCATCCGGCCTGCGCCCGACCGATCCCGGGCGCGGCCGTTTCCCGTTTGCTGCCGGCGACGTCAGGTCACCGTCACAGGCTGTCCCAGATCTCCTCGACCCGGTCGATGACCTGTTCGCGTTCATCCACCGCGCCGCCATGCACGATCAGCGAGGCCCGGTTGTAATCGGTCGTCGATGCGGCGCAGACGATCACGAAATCCGTCGTGCTCGACGACACATCGAACAGCATCGTGGTCCATTGACCGACAAAGATGTCAAAGCCCGAAAAGCGGTCGCTGAAACGGCGCGCGGTCAGTTCGGCCTTGCGGATGCAGTCAAAGCGGGTGGACGAACCGCCCAGATCGGCGACGGTGAAGCCGTTCGCGGACGCGGAAGTCGCGCCCAGAACCAGCATGGCGGCGGCGACGACCCCCCTCATTCGGCCGCAACCGCGCTGACGTCCTGGCCCGAGGCCGCCATGATCGCCTTGACGATGTTGTGATAGCCGGTGCAGCGGCACAGGTTGCCTTCGAGGTAATCGCGAATCTCGGCCTCGGTCGGCCTGGGGGTGTCCTTGAGCAACGCCGCCGCACTCATCACCATGCCGGGGGTGCAGAACCCGCATTGCAGACCGTGATGATCCTGGAACGCCTGCTGGACCACGCCCAGAGACCCGTCGGCATTGGCCATGCCCTCGATCGTCGTGACATCGGCGCCCGCGGCCTCGGCGGCGAACATGGTGCAGGACTTTATCGCCGCGCCATCGACATGGACGACGCAGGCCCCGCACTGGCTGGTATCGCAGCCCACATGGGTGCCGGTCAGCCCCAGCCCCTCGCGCAGGAAATCGGACAGCAATGTCCGTCCCTCGATCTCTCCGCTCACGGGCTTGCCGTTCACGGTCATATTGACCTGAGCCATTCAATCCTCCTTGTTGGTCTTTGCCCCAACTCAAGCACGGCGGCGGGCGAGTTGCAAAGCCCTAGTTTGCCTCGAACGCGTCTCGACCGGTCAGGGTCGCGCAGCGCCCGGCCCGGGATCATGCCCCCTGGCCGCGTGCGTCGCGGTCCCGGGGGCGGCCGCGCTCGGGGATTTCCTTCAGCAGCCCGCCGACCCCCATCGCCATGATGTCGGGTCCGGTCACGGGAACGCCGCACAGCAGCCGGTCCAGCACCCAATCGGCGCCGTTCATGGCGGGGCTGCGGGCACAGCCGGGCAGGCCGATGACCGGCTTGTCTCCAAGTCGTCCAAGGAACAACAGGTTGCCGGGGTCGACGGGCATACCGAAATGGTCCACCGCGCCCCCGGCGTGGCGCAAGCCTTCGGGGGCGATGTCGGCGATGTCCGACGTCGCCGACGCAGTCAGGATCATCAGGACCTCGCCGGGCGCCGCGCTCAGCGCGGCCGCAATGGCCGGCGCCCGGTGCGGGACGACGACGCGGGGCGACAGCCGGACCGACAGCCGCGCCAGCCGCGTGATCATCGACCGCCGGCCCTTGTCGGGCGGGACATCGGACCCGATCCGGGTTTCGATCAGGGTGGCGCCGACGACCGCCGGCGGCACCATGGCCATCGCCCCCTCGGCCGCGGCGCAGGCCTCCGCCAGGGCGCTTTGCGACACCGCGAAAGGGATGATCTTGACTGTCGCCGCCAGCCCGCCCTGCGGCAGGCGTTTCCAGGGCGGGACCGTCGCAACGGTGATCGCCGGGTCGATCCGGTTCACCGCGTGAACCGCCGCGGCATCCAGCCGGACGACCCCCGCATGCGCCGCCCGCAGGTTCACCCGCCCGGTGGCGGCCTCGCTCAGGTCCCAGCCCGGATCGCCGGCGGCCAGCGCCCGCGCGATGCGCAGCGCCGCCACATCCTCGCCCACCTCCTGCGGACCGGGTCGGGCGATCCAGACTTCGTCCAGCCCGGCCGCCGCGATATCGGCCAGTTCGGCAGCACCCAGAATGGCGCCCTTGGAAATCCGATAAGTCCGGCCCATCGCGTGCGGCACCCGCACCGCCGGAACCGAATGGGCCAGGATCGCGCCTGTCGCCTCGGCCAGGGGAACCGGCCCGAACCTCATCCCCGGCGCAGCCTCTGGGTGATCTGGGCCATGATCGACACGGCGATTTCGGCCGGGGACCTGGCCCCGATGTCAAGGCCCACCGGGGCATGGATGCGGCCGATCCGGTCGGCGGAAAAACCCGCCTTTTCCAGCCGCTCCACCCGTTTGGCATGGGTCCGGGTCGACCCCAGACAGCCCAGGTAGAACACCTCGGACCGCAGCGCGGCCATGATCGCCGGATCGTCCAGCTTGGGGTCATGGGTCAGCGTCACCACGGCGGTGCGGCTGTCCAGTCCGATCGCGGCCAGCGCCTCGTCGGGCCAATCCTCCGATATCGGCTGACCGGGGAACCGCTCGTCCGAGCCGAAGACCGGGCGCGGGTCGATCAGCGACACGTCATAGCCGCAGGTTTTCGCCATCGGAACAAGGGCCTGGGCGATGTGGACGGCGCCGACGACGATCATCCGCAAGGGCGGATTGTGGATCGCGACAAAGCTGCGGGCGTCCTCTTCGATGCCCGAGCGGTCGGCGCGGAACCGCGCGTCGTGATCGGCGAAACCGGCCAGGTGGCGGGCCCCATCCTGCAGGTCGCTGACCAGCGCCACGGGGGCGCGGGCCGCGCGGGCGGCGACCAGATCGGCCAGCAGCGCCTCGGGCAGGCTGGCCCCGACCACGTCGACCAGCACCCGGATACGCCCGCCGCAGGCCAGGCCGACGGCGAAGGCATCGTCGTCGCTGACGCCGAAATCCAGCAGCCGGGCCGCGCCGTCGCCCTCCAGCATCTCGAGCGCTTCGGCGATCACCGCGCCCTCGACGCAGCCGCCCGAAACAGAGCCCTCCATGGCGCCGTCGCGGTCGATCACCAGCATGGCGCCGACAGGCCGGGGCGCGCTGCCCCAGGTTTCGACGACCGTGGCCAGCGCGACACCGCGGCCGGCGCGGTGCCAATCCAGCGCCAGGGCGGGCAGATCGGACGATAGCGACATGGCGGGCCTCCCTTGACCTTCACGCCCCGAGCTTAGCCCAAAGCGGCGACGGAAACAGGGGGGATCGAAACGGCCCGCGGGCCCTGGCGCGGCGGGCAATGGCACCGGGGGCCACGGACCCGCAGGACCCGGTGCGGGCGAAGCGAAAGGAATTTATATAAATTCCTTGCGCCAGCCCCCGGCGTTGCGCGCTAGTTTTCGGCGGCGCCCTCCAGGTCGGGCAGGACAAAGACCTGGCCGGGGTAGATCAGGTCGGGGTCGCGGATCCGGTCGGAATTGGCGGCGAAGACTTCCACGTAGAGGATGCCGCTGCCGTAACGCTCGCGCGAGATCGCCCAAAGCGTGTTGCCCGGCTGAACCGTGGTCACGGCCTGCGCGGTGCCCTCTGCGTCGATCTCGGCGGCCAGTCCCGCCACGGCCTCGGGGGCTTCGCGGCGGAACGGCGTCTCGATCCGGCTGACCACGGCACCGTCGCCCGCGACCTCGTCGATGCGCAGGGTATAGACGCCGCGATCGACCTGCGGCAGGTCGGACCGCCAGGCGCCCGAGGCATCGATCGGCCGGGTCGCGACCGGGCGGTTGTCGACATAGATATTGACATAAAGCCCCTGCCCGGCCCGGCCGGTCAGTTCGACCGCGCCCGCCGGATCATAGGTGATCGCGTCGAGCGCGACATTGGACAGCACCTCGGGCGCGGTGTCGGTCGGCGTGGCCGGCTGGACGACGCGGACCCCTTCGGCATCGAGCGCCAGGACGGGCGGAGCGACATCGGACCCCGGTCGGGCCGGCGCGGACGACGTTCCGGGCGCCTCGGCCTCCGGGGTCGACGCAACGGCGACGCCCTCCTCCGGCACGGGCACGGGCGCCGGGGTCGGATCGTCGGTATCGGCGATCGGGGCCGCGTCCTGCGGGCCGGACGGATCGGGCGCCGGGTCGGCGGCCGGGGTGTGGGCCCCGGCCGGGGCGGGATCGGCAGGGGCAGGATCGGCGGGGGCGGGATCGGCAGGGGCAGGATCGGCGGGGGAGGGGGGGGGGGGGGGGGGAGGGGGGGGGGAGGGGGGGGGGGGGGGGGGACGGGGGGGGGGGGGATCGGCGGGCAGCGCATCCGGCGCCGGATCGGTGTCGGCGGGGGCCGCGGTCTGCGGCGGTGCCGGAACCGGGGCCGTTGCAAGCCTATCCTCTTCGGCCGGTTCGGCCAGGGCGATCCCGGGATCGGGTCCGGTGTCGTCCGCGGCGGCCTGCGGCGCGGGGGTTTCGTCCGCCACGGGCGCCGGGGCTTCGGCCGACGGGGCCTCGGTCGACGGGGCCTCGGTCGACGGGGCGGGATCGGGATCGGGCGCCAGGGCCAGCGCCTCGGGCACCGCGATCGGCGCGCTGGGGGCGACCAGCAGGCTTTCGGCGGCGGCGATGGCGGCGCCGTCGGGATCCAGCACCAGGTCGATCCGGCGCGGCCGGTCCGATCGGCCCAGCGCCGGCAGCGCCAGGAACATGCCCGTCGCATCGGCGGTCACGCGGTCGATCTCTTCGCCGTCAAGCAGGATCGCCACGTCGCCCCCCGGCTCGGCCCGGCCCGACAGCAGCGACATCCCGTCGGGCTCGATCCGCAGGTCGGTCAGCACCGGTGCGGTGGGTGGCGCGGGTTGCGGCGCGGCCCCGACGGCCGGCAAGGGATCGTCCGAGGCGGCCTCGTCCGGCACTGCGGCATCAACGGCGGGCGCGATGTCAGCGGCCGCCGTTTCGGCCGGCACCTCCGCGTCGGCGGGTGCGGGATCGGCGGGCGCGTCGGGCGCGGCGATCGCTGCATCCGGGGACGGTGCGGTGTCGCCGGGGGTCATGTCGGCCGCGGGCGCATCGTCGGTGGCCGCCCTGTCGGTGGGCGCGTCCGCGTCAGGCCCGACGGTCTCAGCGGGAGCCGCCTCGTCCGCGGTCGCCGGCGCGGCGGGGGGCTGTGTGGCGGTGTCGGTCGCGACCTCGGCGCCCTGGTCGGTCCCGGCCGGGGCCGGGGCGCGCGCGCCCGGCGCCGCGACCGGATTGTCGGCGCTGCCCGGCCGGTCGGTTGCAGGTTGCGCGACCGGCGCGGGCGTTTCGCTCTGCGGCCCGGGCCCCGACAGGCCCAGCGGCACAAGCCCCGCGCTGTCGGCGATCAGCATGACCGCCGCCAACAGCACGGCCCCGCCGGCCCAGCCTTTCCACGTGCCCAAGGTCTTTCCCCCATCCATGCCCCAACGGGCAGTTGTGAGAGCATAGCAACGGCTTTATCACCGGTCAAAAGACCAATTGCCCCCGGGGCTTGCAAACATCGCGGAGATCCCGATGAACGATGCCTTTTCCGTCTGCGTCTATTGCGGATCCCGCGACGGGGCCGATCCTGCCCATGCAAAGGCCGCCGCGGCGACCGGGCAGCTGCTGGCGCGGCGCGGCTGGCGGCTGGTCTATGGCGCCGGCGACGTCGGGCTGATGGGCCGCGTCGCCCGGGCCGCGCAAGAGGCCGGCGCGCAGACCCTGGGGGTGATCCCGGTGCATCTGCTGGCCCGCGAGGCCGGCAAGCGCGACCTGTCGACCTTCGTGATCACCGAGACCATGCATGAACGCAAGAAGGTGATGTTCATGAATGCCGATGCGATCGTGCTGCTGCCCGGCGGCGCCGGCAGTCTGGACGAGCTGTTCGAGGCGTTGACCTGGGCGCAGCTGGGCCTGCATGCCAAGCCGATCGTGGTGCTCAACAGCGCCGGCTACTGGGATCCGCTGGTCGCGCTGATCGAGAGGATCGTGGATGGCGGCTTTGCCGAAACGTCGCTGACAGCGTTCCTGACGGTCGTGCCGGATGTGGCCGGGCTGGAGGCGGCGCTCAGCCGGGCGCCCGGCGCGGCCTGAGGCCGGCGGCGGAATAGACCGCCAGCGCCGACCAGATCAGGGCAAAGGCCACCAGGTGCCAGCCGGTGAAGGGTTCGAGGAACACCAGGGTGGCGACCAGGAATTGCAGGGTCGGGTTGAGATACTGGATCAGCCCGATCGTGGCATAACGCGCGCGCCGCGCGGCATAGGAGAACAGGATCAGCGGCGTCGCCGTCAGCGGCCCCGAGGCGGCCAGCAACAGATGCGTCGGCAGGTCCAGCCCGCCCGGCCCCTGCCACAGCGCGAACCACAGGGCCAGCGGCGCCAGCAGCAGCACCTCGGCGGTGACCGAGACCATCGGCGCGATATCGAGCCCCTTCTTGACCACGCCATAGGCCGCGAAGGTGCCCGCCAGCAGCAGCGACAGCCAGGGCGCCGCCCCCAGCCCGGCGGTGAGCGTGCCCACCGCCAGCGCCGCCAGCCCCACGGCCAGCCATTGCGCGACGCTGAGCGGTTCGGAAAAGATCAGCCGGCCCAGCAGCACGGCGGCCAGCGGAAAGATGTAATAGCCCAGCGACGCCTCGACCGCGCGCCCGGCCTGGATGCCGAAGATGAAGCCGAACCAGTTGGTCGCGATCATCACCCCGGCAAAGGCGATCACCGGCAGCCGCCCGCCCCGCAACGCCCGCGGCAGCAGCACGATGCGGCCCTGCAGCGCGAGGACGGCGGCAAAGAAGACCAGCGACCAGAGCGTGCGGTAGGACAGCACCTCGAGCGGCGGCACGTGCTTGAGCAGGGCGTAATAAAGCGGCGACAGGCCCCAGATCGTGCAGGCGCCGATCATGGCCAGGACGCCCCGTGCGGGTTCGGTCATCGGTGGCTCTCCAGACGCGGCAAGGAACGCCGGATCGCGCCGGATGGCAAGGGGGGCGCTGCCGGGGGCCGGCCGCCGCCGGTCTCGGGGCCCCGGACGCGGGCCGGTCCGGACCCGTCTTGCCCCCGAGGCGGCGCCTGGCGCGTCGGGCCTTAGCGTTCGATCGGAACACCCACCATGCTGCCCCATTCGGTCCAGGAGCCATCATAGACCCGGACATTCGTATAGCCGAGCAGTTCGGTCATCGCGAAACTGGCAAGGGTCGCCCGATGCGCCATGCGGCAATAGCTGATCACGGCCCTGTCGGGCCGGTCGACATGGGCGGCGATCGCCGCGCGCAGCTGGTCGGGGGATTTGAAGGTCGTGTCCGCGTTCAACAACGCCTCGTGCGGCAGGTGCAGGGCACCGGGAATGCGGCCATAGCTTTCGGCGCCGACATCCGGTTTTCCGGGCACGCCGACGCGCTGGCCCGAATATTCCTCGGGGCTGCGATGATCCAGCAGGACGCAATCGGGATTGCCGATATTGGCCAGCACCTCGTCCCGGCCGGCGCGCATGGCCTCCGTGCGGGCCACCGGCAGATAGGTCTGCGCGGCAACCTTCGGCTCGTCCTTGGTCAGCGGCCGCCCCTCGTCGATCCATTTCCGCTTGCCGCCGTTCAGGATCCGGACATCGGCATGGCCGAACAGCCTGAAGACCCACCAGGCATAGGTTCCGAACTGGACCGGCACGCCATGGAAGACGACCGTCGTGTCGTTGCGAATCCCGGCCTGCCCCAGACGCCTGCAGACCTCTTCATCGGTGGGGAACTGGCGCTGCAACGGATCCCAAAGCGCGGTCTTCCAGTGCCAGCCCAGGGCGCCGGGGATGTGACCGGCCTCGTAATCCGCCCGGCCATCCCAATCGACCTCGATCAGACGCAGGTCCGGATCGGACAGGCGTTCGGCCAACCATTCGGTTTCGACAAGTGCCCCCAACGGCGTCCCTCCCCTTGCCACGCCAGCGCAGCTTTGCAGAGGATCCCGTCCTTGTCACGCCTTCCGATTCGCCACGGTGCCGCCGCCGGTCGCCGGGCCGTGCCGGTCAGCCCGGCTCGGCGCGCAGGACGCGTTCGACCTGGTCCAGCGGATGGTTGGTGAGGGTCTTGGGGATCTCGGCCACGACGCGCGCGGCCACCTCCTTGTGCAGCCTGTCGCGCAGGTCGCCCAGCACGCGCGGCGCGGCGCAGATCACCAGCCGGTCGAAGCGGCCCTTGTGCGCCAGGCCATAGAGCGTGTCGGCCAGGTCGTCGGCGAAGCGTTCCTTGGCCAGCCGGTGCCAGTCGACCTCCTGCAGCGCCGAGCGTTGCCCCTGCCCGGTATCGGGCATCCGGCCGGGGCGGTCGGTGCCCTGGTCGGCGGTGGGCGGGTTGTCCTGTTCGTCGATCCGGAAGACCTGCAGGAACGGGTCCTCGGCATCGGTGCGGTTTTCCAGGAACAGGGCCTTTTAACCATCGGCGATGACGACACAGGTGCCGTGGGTCAGTTCGGTCATGGGGACCTCCTTTCCCACTTGATCCTAGTACGGATTGGCGATCTGTCCCATCACCGGCGCCGGACCATCCGCCGGCGCGCGCCGCGTGACGACGCCGATCCGGGGCGGCAGGTCGACCCGGAGCGGCCATTCCGGACACCCGAGACCGCCACCGCCGATCAGAACCCGTGAAAAAGGGCCAGGTGCACGCCCCGGCCCTTCCCCTGGCAGTCACCGCGGCATGCCCGGTCACATGCGCGACGCGACGTTTTCCCAGTTCACCAGGTTGTCGAGGAAGTTGGTCAGATAGGCCGGCCGCTTGTTGCGGAAATCGATGTAGTAGGAATGCTCCCACACGTCGCAGCCCAGCAGCGCGGTCTGTCCGAAGCACAGCGGGTTCACGCCGTTTTCGGTCTTGGTGACCTTGAGGCTGCCATCGCTGTCCTTGACCAGCCAGGCCCAGCCCGAGCCGAACTGCCCCGCGCCGGCGGCCGAGAATTCTTCCTTGAACGTGTCGACCGAACCGAAGCTTTCGGTCAGCGCGGCCTCCAGCTCGGACGGCATCTTGCTGTCGTCGGGGCTCATCATCTCCCAGAACTGGTTGTGGTTCCAAAGCTGGCTGATGTTGTTGAAGATGCCCGATTGCGCCACGGCGCTGGCATCATAGGTGCCGCGGATGATCTCTTCCAGGCTCTTGCCGTCCCATTCGGTGCCGGCGATCGCCTTGTTGCCGTTGTCGACATAGGCCTTGTGGTGCAGGTCGTGGTGATATTCCAGCGTTTCGGCGGACATGCCCTTGGCGGCCAGCGCGTCGTGGGCATAAGGCAGGTCGGGAAGCTCGAAAGCCATGGGATGAACCCCTTCTTAACGGTTGCGGTGTCTGATGGGGAGAGAAAGCGCTATGGCCCGGAAGGTCAAGCAGGCTTTGCCGCATTTTCGCCGGCGCCGGGGGCAACGCCGCGCGCGCGCCGGTGGACTTTCGCGGCGTTTTGCCTATGCTGCGGCCAAGGTCGGATCAACCGGCCCGGCCCGGACGCGACCGGTGCCCGAGCAGAACAGGCGGACCCCGCCGGAGAGGCAAGCAGGATGACCTTCGCCCCCGCTGACGCGACGGAGCGCGCGTGATGGCCAAGCACCGTTTCACGATCATGTCGATGATGAAGGACGAGGGCCATTCCCTGGTCGAATGGGTCGCCTATCATCGCCATATCGGCTTCGACAACATCGTCGTCTACACCAACAATTGCGGCGACGGCACCGACGACATGCTGATCCGGCTGCAGGAGATGGGCTGGGTCCAGCACTTCCGCAATGATGTCCCCGAGGGCAAGAAACCCCAGCCCAATGCGCTGATGCTGGGCACCCAGAACCCCGAAGTGACCGACAGCGACTGGATCCTGACCATGGATGCGGACGAATTCCTGTCGATCAAGGTCGGCCGGGGGCGGATTTCCGACCTGGTCGAAAAGATGGACCCGGCCGCCGCTGCGATGGCGATCACCTGGCGGTTCTTCGGATCGAACGGGATCACCGACTGGAACCCCGGCCTGGTGATCGAGAATTACACCCGCGCCGCGCCGGACAAGTTCAAGAAGGGCTGGGGCGTCAAGACCCTGTTCAGACCCTATCGCGACATGAAGCTGGGCATCCACCGCCCGCACATCAAGAAAGCCAAGCAAGAGCCTGAAAACGCGAAACTTCTTTACGATCAGCTATGGCTCAACGGTTCGGGCCAGCCGATGCCCGATGAATTCTCCCTGTCCGGCTGGCGCTCGACCAAGCCGACGCTGGGCTACAAATGGGCCGAGCTGAACCATTACGCCGTGAAAAGCCACGAGGCCTATCTGCTGCGCCGGGTGCGCGGCAACGTCAACAACAAGGAAGACAAATACAACGCCGCCTATTTCGCCCTGTTCGACCGCAACGAGATCGAGGCGACCAATGCGCAACGCCACCTGCGCGGCACGAAAAAGAAGATGGCCGAGATCCTGAGCGATCCCGAGATGCGCCGCCTGCAGGACCGCGCACTGGAGTTCCATGCCGCGCGGGTCGACAAACTGCGCGGCACGGCCGACTACGACACCTGGCTGACAGAGCTGAAACAGGCCTCCGAGGTGCCGCTGGACAGCCTCGACGAGGTGCTGTTCATCCAGCACTTGCCCAAGGACTGGCAGGCCAAGGTCAAGGAGTTGCAGGCCCAGGGCGTGCCCGACAAGAAGATCGCCAGGATGATCGCCGCGACCCAGACCGCGAAAAAGGGTGAAACCCGCGCCGCGCTGCTGGCGGCGGCGGGCGAGAACCCCCAGGACAAGCTGAACGCCCATGAACTCAAGGGCCGCAGCGGGGACGAAACGCTGGACAACCCGTTCCTGAACACCCCCGAGGCCGCCGCCCTGGGGGTGCCGCTGATGCAGGAGCGGGTCCAGAAGATCGCCCTGGCCGCCCGCGCCGGAAAGGGCGCCGGCGCCAGGCGGGCCGAGGCCGCGGCCACCGGGCCGCGCACCAGGGTCAAGGCCAGCGTCGTTGTCGAAGCCGCCGCACAGCTGCAACAGGACCGGGCCGATGCCGGGCGCAGCGCCGCCCGCGCGGTCGAAGCCGCCGCCACGGCCCATGCCGAGACCTCGCCCCCCAAGGCCCGCGACACCGCGCCCGAACGGGTCGCCCGCAAGGCGGCGAAACGCGCCGCGGCCGACCCGCAGCGCGACCCCGAAACCGGCCGCTTCCTGCCCCGCGCAAAGGAGAGCCGCAATGGCTGACGCCCCGCGCATCGTCCTTGTGTCGACGATGAAGAACGAAGGCCCCTACCTGCTGGAATGGCTGGCCTACCACCGCGCGATCGGGATCGAGGAATTCTGCCTGTTCTCGAACGATTGCACCGACGGCACCAACCTGATGCTGAACCGGCTCGACCAATTGGGCGTGGTCCGGCACTACGACAACCCGCTCGGCCCCCGCATGGACCCGCAACGCGCCGCCTATTCCCGCGCCGGACGCATGGACTGGGTGCGCAGCGCCGATTGGGTGCTGATCGTCGACGCCGACGAATTCCTGAACGTGAAGGTGGGCGACCGGTCGATCCAGGCCCTGATCGACGCCCTGCCCCCCGGCACCGACGCGGTCAGCATCAACTGGCGGCTGATGGGCTCGAACGGGCTGGCGCATATGTCGGACGAGCTGGTCACCCGCCGCTTCACCCGCGGCTCGGATTTCGAAAACCCCGAAAACGGATTGGTCTGGGGCTTCAAGACCCTGTTCCGCCCCGCCGCCTTCGATTTTTTCGGCGTCCACCGGCCCAAGTTCTTCAAGGACAAGACGCTGACGCCCGGCATGGTGAACTGGGTCAATGGCGACGGCAAGCCGCTGGGCGATGCCTATCTCAAGGGCGGCTGGCGGTCGAACAAGGCCAACCTGGGCCATGGCCTGGCCCAGGTGAACCATTACGCGATCAAGAGCCGCGAGGATTTCCTGCTCAAGCGGCTGCGCGGCACGGCCAATTCCAAGAACAAGGGCCGGATCGACATGGACTATTGGGACAAATACGACATCAACACCTGCGAGGATGCCAGCATTCCGACCGCGGCGATCGAACCGATCATGGCCGAATGGGGCCGCGACGCGGACCTGGCCGCGCTGTCGCGCGCCTGTGCCGAAACCACGCGGCGGGTGCTGGATTACCAGTTGCAAGTGCCCGAATTCCGCACCTTCATCGATACCGGCATCTTCGAACCCATGAAGGAGGCCGCCGAATGACCGCAGACCACGGCCCCGCCCGGTTCCTGTGCATCGGCACCCATCACAAGACCGGCACGATCTGGATGCGCAAGGTGTTCCGCGCGATCCAGCGCGACCAGGACATCCCGTTCATGCAATGCTACCGGGACAAGAAACTGGCCGAGGCCGCGCCGAGTGGCCCGCAGATCATCGTCAACTGGGCGTCGAGCTTTCCGAAGAAACTGATGGCGATGGACCATGCCCGGTTCATCCACATCATCCGCGACCCGCGCGACGTGCTGCTCAGCGGGATGCGCTATCACCGCGTCGCGCCGCTGGGCAACGAAAAGTTCCTGCGCGAAACCCGCGACGCATGGGGCGGCAAGAATTACCAGGACCACCTGAACGCCCTGCCCGACGATCCTGCAAGGCTGCTCTTCGAGATGGCGCACAAGCACGACGTGACGGTGCAGGAAATGCTGAACTGGCCCTATGGCCATCCCCATGCCGCGGACCTGCGCTACGAGGACCTGATCGAGGATACCGAGTGCCGCATCATCCGCGGCGTGCTGGAAAGCTTCGCGATCGAGGGGCTGGATATCGACCGGGCGGTGCAAAGCTGGTGGGATCATTCCCTGTTCGGCGGCCTGAAGAAGTCCGATGCCCGCGAGGACCGGATCGCGCTGCATGTGAATTCGGGCGCCAAGGCGCAGTGGCGCAGCAAGCTGCCGCGCGAGATCGCGGAGGTTTATGCCGAGCGTTACCAGGACGCGCTGGAACGGCTGGGCTATGCGAACGATGCCGCCTGGGTGGCCGAATGTCCCCCGGCCAAGGACATCGCCGCCTGAAAGCCGAGGGTGGGGTAGAACCCCATCCTACCGACATCCGCGACCATTCGCGCCGCCGGCATGTCGCAGCTGCAGGGTGGGGTTCTACCCCACCGCTTACCCGAGGTTCTGCAGCGCCGGGAACGTGTCGAGCAGCCAATTGCTGATCTTGGTGAAATTGCCGGTCAGCATCAGGACGCCGATCAGCACCAGCAAGCTGCCCGACACCTTTTCGATCGCGCCCATGTGCCGTTTCATCCAGCCCATGACCCCCTTGAGCCGCGGAAAATACGCGGCCGCCAGCAGGAAGGGCAGGCCCAGCCCGGCCGAATACAGGCCCAGCATCGCCACCCCTTCGCCGATATCGCCCCGGGCGATCACGACCGAACTGATCGCGCCCAGGATCGGCCCGATACAGGGCGTCCATCCAAAGGCGAAGGCCAGGCCCAGAACATAGGCGCCAAAGGCCGATCCGCCCTGATCGCCGGCATCGAACCGGGCCTCGCGGTCCAGGAACGGGATGCGGAAGACATGCAGGAAATGCAGCCCGAAGACCAGCACCACCGCGCCCGCCCCGAAGGACAGCCAATAGCGCGCTTCGGCCATGGCCCGACCCAGCGCCGAAACGCTGAGGCCGACGAACAGGAACACCGTCGACAGGCCCAGCACGAAGAACAGCGCCGCCAGCAGGACCCGGGCCCGGGCGGCGCGGGATTCGTCCAGTTCGGTCACGCTGATACCGCCCATATAGGCCAGGTAGGGCGCCACAACCGGCAAGACGCAGGGGCTGAGGAACGACAGCAGACCGGCGCCGAAGGCGATCATCAGCGCGGGGGCCAGCGAGGCGGCAAGGAAGAGTTCGTCGGACAACATGATCGACCTCTAGCCCAAGGCGCGCGTCGCGTCACGAGGTCGATTGTCACATGCCCGTCATGGCGGGGCCGGGGCTGGACAAGGGCGCGGCCAGACCGCAAGGCTCGGCCCATGAAGATCTCTCTGGAAATCGATGCGCGGGGCCTGAAATGCCCCCTGCCCGTCCTGCGGGCCAGCCGCGCGCTGCGCCGCATGGCGCCGGGCCAGGTCCTGCGTCTGCTGGCCGATGATCCGATGGCCGCGATCGACCTGCCGCATTTCTGCGCCGAAACCGGGCATGTCATGGAAACGGCCGCCGACCTGTCGGACGGCGGCCGTGCCTATCTGATCCGCTGCACCGGCGCCTAGCGGCCCAGCGACCACCAGCCGCGCCGACGCGGTTTCGCCTCGGCCTCGGCCTCGGCCTCGGCCGGTTCGGTTTCGGGCTCGGGGGCCTCCGGATCGGGTTGCGCCGCGGTTTTGGCGGCGGGCACGACGTCTTCGTCGACCGCCTTGAGCACCGGGGCCTCATCGGCCGGTGCGGCCGCTTCGACCGGCGCGGGGGCTTTCGCCGCTGTCTTGCGCGGGCTGCGCCGGCGGGCGGGCGGCTTCGGGGCCTCTTGTTCGGCCTCGGGGGCGGCCTCCGGTTCGGCCGCAACAGCCTCGGACGCGCCCCCCGTTTCGGCCGCACCGGCCTCGGGGGTGGCCTCGGGGGTGGCCTCCGGGACGGCCTCGGCCTTGGGCTTGCGGGTCCGGGTGCGGCGTTTCGGCTTGGCGTCCTCGGCGGGCGCGGCGGGCGCCGGATCGGACGCCGTCGCCGCCTCTGCCGATGCCTCGGCCGGGTCGGCGGGGGCTTCGGGCTCGGCCGGCGCCGCGGCGGTCTTGCGAGACCGGGTGCGGGTGCGCCGCTTGGGCTTTTCCTCGGCCGGGGCATCGGCCGATGCGTCGTCCGGGGCGGCATCGGGGGCGGCGTCGGGCGCAGCCTCTGCCTCGGGCGCTTCTGCCTCGGGCGCGGGCTCTGTCCCGGCTCCGGTATCGGCCGCCGTTTCGGCGACCTCGGTCGCCTGATCGTCGCCATTGCCATTGCCCGACCCGCGCCGCCGCCGACGCCGCCGCCGCTTCTTGCGCGGCTGGCCATCCTCGGCGATGGTTTCGGCGGTCTCTTCGCCGGCTTCTGCCTCGGCCTCGGCCTCCGGGGCCTCCTCGACATCGGCCATCACCGCGGTGTCGGAGGAAATCACCGCCACCGCCACCTCGGGCACGGACCGGGTCGCGGTCTTGAACTTCTCGATCGCGTAATCGGGCGACACCAGCGCAAGGTCCGCCTCGATCCGGACCGACAGGCCATAGCGGGCCTCGATCTGGGCGATGTGTTCGCGTTTCTGGTTCATCAGGTAATTGGCGATCGCCACCGGCGCCTTGACCAGAACCTCGCGGGTGCGGCCGCGCACGCCCTCTTCCTCGATCTGGCGCAGGATCGCCAGGGCGACGTTGTCATTGGACCTCAGCAGCCCGGTGCCGTGGCAATGCGGGCAAGGCTGCGTCGTCGCCTCGAGCATGCCGGGGCGCAGGCGCTGGCGCGACATCTCGAGCAGGCCGAAGCCGCTGATCCGGCCGACCTGGATGCGGGCACGGTCGGTCTTGAGCTTGTCCTTGAGCCGCTTTTCGACGGCGGCGTTGTTCTTGCGCTCGTCCATGTCGATGAAGTCGATGACGATCAGCCCGGCCAGGTCGCGCAGGCGCAGCTGGCGGGCGACCTCCTCGGCGGCTTCCAGGTTCGTCTTCAGCGCGGTCTGTTCGATCGAGCCTTCCTTGGTGGCCCGCCCCGAATTGACGTCGATCGCCACCAGGGCCTCGGTCACGCCGATCACGATATAGCCGCCCGAGGGCAGTTGCACCGTCGGGTTGAACATCCCCGACAGGTAGCTTTCGACCTGGTGGCGGGCAAAGAGCGGCAGCGCGTCCTGGTATTGCTTCACGTTCTTGGCATGGGACGGCATGATCATCTTCATGAAGTCCTTGGCGGTGCGGTAACCCGCCTCGCCCTCGACCACGACCTCGTCGATCTCTTTCGAATAGAGATCGCGGATCGAGCGCTTGATCAGGTTGCCTTCCTCGTAGATCGGGGCCGGCGCGATGGATTTCAGCGTCAGTTCCCGGATCTGTTCCCACAGCCGCTGCAGGTATTCGTAATCGCGCTTGATCTCGGTCTTGGTGCGTTGCGATCCGGCGGTGCGGATGATCAGCCCGGCGCCCTCGGGCACGTCCATCTCGGCGGCGATATCCTTGAGCTTCTTGCGGTCGGCGGCATTGGTGATCTTGCGGGAAATCCCGCCGCCGCGGGCGGTGTTGGGCATCAGCACGCAATAGCGCCCGGCCAGCGACAGATAGGTGGTCAGCGCCGCACCCTTGTTGCCGCGTTCCTCTTTCACCACCTGGACCAGCAGGATCTGGCGGACCTTGACGACTTCCTGGATCTTGTATTTGCGCGGGCGCGCCTTGCGCACCGGGCGGACTTCTTCGGTGTCATCCTCTTCGGCGACGACCTCGATGGTTTCGTCCCGTTCGGCGGCATCGTCCATCGCCACATAGGGCGTTTCCTCGTCCTCGACCGGGTCGGCGGGGGCCGCCTCGGTTTCGGCGGGTTTCCGGGACCGCGACCGGCGGCTGCGGGTCCTGGGGCGGGCCTCGTCGGTGGTGGCGTCGTCGGCGGGGGCCGTCTCTGTGAGGGGCTCCTCGGCCTGGGCCTCGTCGCTCGGCGCGGTCTCTGAGTCCGCGTCCAGGTCGATGGTTTCCATCCCGCGCGGATCGGCGGTGGCCACCGCGTCGCCATTGCCGGCATCGGCGGCCTTGGGCTTGGCGCGCGACCGGCGCCGGCGCTTGGGCTTTTCGGCCTCTTCATCGGCCTCGGCCCGCATTTCCTCGGCATAAGCCCGTTCTTCGGCCAGCAGGGCTTCGCGATCGGCCACCGGGATCTGGTAGTAATCCGGGTGGATTTCCGAAAAGGCCAGGAAACCGTGACGATTCCCGCCGTAATCGACGAAGGCGGCCTGCAGCGAGGGTTCGACCCGCGTGACCTTGGCCAGGTAGATATTTCCCGCTAGCTGGCGGCGGGACTGGGTTTCGAAGTCGAATTCCTCGACCTTGTTTCCGTCAACCACCACGACGCGGGTTTCCTCCGCGTGGGTGGCGTCGATAAGCATCTTTTTTGCCATGTGATCCGTGCGCACGACAGCCCCGTCCCGGCGCCCGGGGGCGCAAGGTCGGGGGTGCGGTGTCCGTTGAGGGCGATGGGCGCGCGAACGGACCCGAGGGCCCCGAGGGCCTCCCCTGTCCTGCAATCGCTGCTCGCGCCTGGCATCGCGTTTCTTCTCCGACGCCCCGAGGGGCGCCAATTCATGGCCCGCGGCGGTCAGGATCGATGCCTTGGCGCGCGCTCGGGCTGTTCACAATGACCCTTGGGTCATATTCCGTCTGTCCGGTTCGGTCCGGGTCTCTCTCCACGGGGGCCGAAATCGGAAAATCCGTCCGGGCCACGTGGCACAGCGTCGTGCCGGCGGCCCGTTCGTCTTACATAGGGGAGGACGGGGGGCGATTACAATCTGAAACTGATGGTTGCATCATCGGCACCGGGTGACGGGTCGCGTGACGCGCCGGGGTTTACAACCCGCGACGGTCCATGGTCGTATGACGTCGTGAAAAGGCATATCCGGTGTTCATTGGAGGTTCGTGAAGATGTTGCGCCCGAAAACAATCGTGTTCGCCGTTTCGGCGATGATCCTGTCGGCCTGCGAGGTCGATGTGCTGGACCCGGCGGTTCAGGGGCCGGCCCAGCGGGCGGCGCTGGCCGCGGCAGAGGGCGGCGTGCCCGGAGGACAGCGCGTCCAGGAGGGCACGCCGATCCGCGTGCACCTGACCGATGGCGGCTATGTCGGCAGCGGCGATCTGCGCGACATGAACAATTTCCGGCCGATTTCGCTGTTTTCCTGCGATGGAGCCTCTTGCGCGCAACCGGCCGGCACACAGTTCGGCGTGACCGATTGCCAGCGCGCCGGTGACCGGACGACCTGCCGCGAACGCGACCCCGCCGGGGGGCCGGACCTGGGCCGCTTCGCCTTTTACGGCGACCAGAGATATTCCGTCGAAAACCTGCGCACCGGCGCATTCTACAGCGGGGTCTGGTATCAGAACGCGGCCCAGAAATCGCGCGCCGAACGCCAATACGCCACGATGATCGATGCCTTCGAAGGCGCCTTCGCCACGGCCTATGAACGGGTATCGGACGAGCGCTATGCGCCGATTGCCGCGCTCGAGGCGGTCGGCGATGCCGCGATCGCCGCCAACACGCCCGGCGCCGGGGCCGGAACCGGCGGCATGGCGCCCGATACCGGAACCGAGCAACTGGCCCTGGACAACCGCCAGGTCACGGTGCGCGACGGCTACAACATCGGCAACCATCCGATCGAGGTCCAGTCGCGCCAGGTCGCGGAAGGCTATAGCTGCGACAGCGCCCAGCGGATCCCGGAAAAGTCCGGCGGGGCCTGTTCCAGTTTCCGCGCTTTGGTGATCATCGAGGCCTGCACGCCGCAGGTCGTGCCCCCGGCCGCCTACAATCAGGATCAACCCGAATTCCTGCGCGTCGCGGCGGCCTTTGCCAATCAGGGCGCGAACCTGGCGCAGGCCTGTTTCTAGTCCCCCGCAGGGCCCGGCCCGATCCGCCGCCGGTCAGGGCGACCGGATCGGCGGCGATGCGATCGGGCCGGTCGACCGGATGCCACGGATCCTGCCGGCCCGGCGGCGTGTCGGACCGGGCCGTCCCGCACAGCCGGTCGGTGTCGTCGTCGGGCAGATCGGTGCACCGGCGCCCCGCTTCGCGGTTGCCGACGGACCCGACGCGGGTCAGCCCACGTAATCCGACCGTTGCAGGCCGTATTTGGCCATCTTTTCGTTCAAGGTCCGGCGCGGCAGCTGCAATTCCTCCATCACGTTGACGATGGAGCCCTTGTGGCGCCGCATGGTGTTGTCGATCAGCATCCGCTCGAACGCCTCGACGAATTCCTTGAGCGGCTTGCCCTCGGTGGTGATCGCCTGGGTCTGGCTGTCGTCGTCGGTCATCAGCAGCGACGCAATCGAACCCGAACCGCGCCGGTTCTGCAGCACCGCCCGTTCGGCCACGTTGATCAGCTGGCGCACATTGCCCGGCCAGGGCGCCTGCAGCAGCTGCGCGGCCTCCTGGGCGCTGACCTGGGGCGCCTCGCAGCCGTATTCCTCGGCGAAACGGTCGGACAGGCGGGTGAACAGCGTCAGGATATCCTCGCCCCGGTTGCGCAGCGGCGGCACGGTGATGCGCAGCGCGGCCAGCCGGTAGAACAGGTCCGGGCGCAGGGTGCTTTCGCAGGTACGGCCTTCGTCCTGAAGGTTGCAGATCGCGACGATCCGGGTTTCACCCGGCGTGCCCTGGTCGTTGATCGCGGTCAGCAGCCGGGCCTGGTTTTCCTTCGACAGCGCCTCGATATCCTCCAGCACCAGGGTGCCGCCACGGACCTCTTCCATGGCCGGGATCGGCTCGTCGGGGTCGGCCGGGCCGAACAGGCGCCGGGCCAGCGCGTCGTCGTCATAGGCCTGGCAGGACACCAGCACGAATTTCTTGCTGGCCCGCGCGCCCACCGCGTGCAGCGCATGGGCGACCAGGGTCTTGCCGGTGCCGGTCTCGCCCTCGATCAGCACATGCCCGTCGGCCTGGCCCAGATCCAGGATGTCTTCCTTGAGCCGCTCCATCACCGGCGAATTGCCGATCAGTTTGCGGATCAGCGCGCCGCCATCCGACAATTCGCGCCGCAGCGCCCGGTTGTCGAGCGTCAGCCGCCGGGCGCCGGTGGCCTTCTTGGCCAGCGCCGTCATCCGGTCGGGGTTGAACGGCTTTTCCAGAAAATCATAGGCGCCCAGCCGCATCGCCTCGACCGCCATGGGCACGTCGCCATGGCCGGTGATCATGATCACCGGCAGCGCGCTGTCGATGCCCTTGAGCTTGCGCAGGAACTGCATGCCGTCCATTCCGGGCATCCGGATGTCGGTCACGACGATGCCGGGATAATCGGCCGTGATCCCCTTGAGCGCCTCTTCGGCGCTGGGATAGGTTTCGGTGTCGTATCCCGACAGGGCCAGCCATTGCGATATCGACTGGCGCATGTCCTGTTCGTCATCGACGACGGCGATCTTCATTGCCTGAGCCATATGGTCATCTCCCGCCTATTCGGCGGCCTCCAGAGTCTCGGCCAGCACCGGCAGTTCGACCTCGAAGACCGCCCCGCCCTCGACCGCGTTGCGCGCGGTCAGCCGGCCGCCGAAGTCGTTGACGATGCCCGAGGAAATGGCAAGCCCCAGACCGACCCCGTCCCCCGGCAGCTTGGTCGTGTAGAACGGCTCGAACAGGTTCTCCAGGTCGTCGATCCCGGGGCCGTTGTCGCGCACCGCCAGGCGCAGGGTTTCGCCCTGGGCCAGGATCACGCCGACCGCCGGGTCGGTGACCGGCTTGGTCGCATCCAGCGCGTTGCGCAGCAGGTTGATGATCACCTGCTCCAGCCGCATCCGGTCGCCCAGGATCATCGCCGGACGGTCCGGCATGGTCAGGGTGATCGCGACCTGGCGCTGGCGCAGTTGCGGCTCCATCATCGCCAGGGCGGAATTCACCGCATCCCTTGCGTCCAAGGGCTGGAACGCCTCCTGACCCTTGCGGGCGTAGCTTTTCAGCTGCTTGGTGATCGCCCCCATCCGTTCGATCAACCCGTCGATCCGGTTGAAGCTGGCCAGCGCCTCTTCGGGCCGGCGCCGGCTCAGCAGCAGACGCGCCCCGGCCAGGTAGGTCTTCATCGCCGCAAGCGGCTGGTTCAGCTCGTGGCTGACGGCGGCGGACATCTCGCCCAGAGCGGCGAGTTTCGAGGTCTGGGCGACGGTCTGTTCGGCCACTTCGAGGTTCTTTTCGGCCTTCTGGCGTTCGGCGATTTCCCGCTGCAGGCGGATGTTCAACTGGCGAAGCTCCGCCGATTCGCGCTGGAACACGCGCATCCGCGAATCCGAATTCCGCGACATCACGAAAAACAGCCCGGCCAGAAGGATCGCGAATCCCATGATCTCGAGCGCCAGGATCGCGTTCACCCGCTCGCGCACGCTGGCATAGGTCGTATAGGTGATGATCCGCCAGCCCTGGAACGGCACCCGGGCCTCCTGCCGGATCACGCCTTCGCCGCGCAGATAGGCCTCGATCGGCAGCGCACCCCAATCATGGGTCACCGCCAGCGCCCGTTCGATGGCGCGGTTGGCGGGCACCACCAGGATCGCCTCGGGTTCGGTCAGGCCGCGCCAGCGCGGTTCGGTCGACAGGATCAACCGGCCGGAACTGTCGGCGACGATGACCGCATCGGAAATCCCGGCCCATTGCCGTTCCAGCTTGGCCAGGTCGACCTCGACCGCGACGACACCGACGGTCAGCATGTTCGCATCGATCCGGCGCGAATAGGTAAAGGCGAAACCGCCTTCGGTCTTTTCCTCGACCGAGAACACGGTCTGGTTGGAGCGCAGCGCCTCGACGAAATGCGACCGGGAGCGATGGTTCTCGCCCAGCCGGTTGCGGTCGGTCGCCGCGACGATCCGCCCGTCCATGTCGTAAAGCACCAGCGAGGCGGCTCCGATTTCATCGACGAAGGACAACAGCCGCGCCGTCGACTGGGAATAATCGCTCGAATTCAGGGCCCCGATCAGCGCCGGGTCGCGGGCCAGCAATTGCGGCACCACCGAATTGCGCTGCAATTCGCTGATCAGGTTGGCCGAATAGAGCGTCAGGCGCAGCTCGGCCCGGTTGCGGGTGGTTTCGGTGAACCGTTCGGTCAGCAGCCGGTTGGACACGGTCAGGACCACGCCGGCCAGCACCAGGATCGCCAGCAGGGTCAGGCGCAACCGCCAACGCCGCTGACGCGACGCCATGTCCGTGGGATTCCCCTGGGTCATAAGGTCCAGTCTACCCCGCCCGTCGCGCGGCGGTCCAGCGCCACGCGGTCACGCCGAAGCGAGCGCGTCCAGCAATCCGGCGAACAGCGGCGCGCCGTCGGTGCCGCCCTGGGCCGGCTCAACGGCGCGTTCGGGATGCGGCATCATCCCCAGCACCCTGCGGTTGGCGCTGAGCACGCCGGCGATGTCCCCGCGCGACCCGTTCGGGTTGGCGTCATAGGTGAAGGCGATCCGGTCCGCGTCCCGCAGCGCGGCCAGCGTCGCGTCATCGGCATGGTAATTGCCGTCGTGATGCGCGATCGGCACCCGGATCGTGGCCCCGGCGGCATAGCCGCGGGTAAAGGCGCTGTCCGCGGTGGCGACGGTCAGGTCGACAACGCGGCAGACGAATTTCAGATTGGCATTGCGCATCAGCGCGCCGGGCAGGATCCCGGTTTCGGTCAGCACCTGGAAGCCGTTGCAGACGCCCAGCACGAAGCCGCCCCGTTCGGCATGGGCGATCAGCGCCCGGGCGATGGGCGAGCGCGCCGCGATCGCGCCGCAGCGCAGGTAATCGCCAAAGGAAAAGCCGCCGGGGATGGCGACCAGGTCCAGCCCGGCGGGCAGGTCGTGGTCCTTGTGCCAGACGATCCGCACATCGGCCCCGGCCCGGGTCAGGGCCACGGCCATGTCGCGATCGCAATTCGAGCCCGGAAACTGGAGAACGGCAGCCTTCATGTCGCTTTGCCCCTGGAAAAGACCATCATCCGCAGCAGGCCCCAGACCAGCGCCGCGACGACCAGCGACGCGGCCCCGATCAGGCCCAGCACGACCGGCATGAACCACAGCCCTTGCCAGGTGTCCATGCGCACATTGCCGGTCGCGCCCGGAAACTGGCGGATCGTCGCGGTCTGGCCGATCGCGACGTCGAACGAGGAATGGGCCGATCCGACGCTGGCCCGGCGCGGCGTGGCGCCGTCCATATAGGTGAAGACCGGTTCGTAACTGGGGACACCCCGGTCGAAAATCGTCTCTCCGACCCGGTCATGGCGCTGCACCACGGTGCCCTTGACCGGCTCGGACCGGGCGACGAACAGCGCCGCTTCGACACCGAAGCCCAAAGCCGCCAGCAGGCACAGGACCGGAAAGGCGAAGACGATCACCCGGATCCGCGACCGCCAGGTCATGTCGCGCAGCAGGCGGCCGGTGTGCAGGTGATAGGTCATCGGCGGGGTCCTTGGCGTCAACGGCAGGACAAGGCGATGCCCGCGCCCGGGCCAAGCCGGGAACGACCGACCCTAGCCCGCGACATCGGTGATCACCGCGATCCCGGGCGGCATCGGGTGGTCAAAGGCCGCCAGTTCGGCGCCGGCATCCTCCAGCGTGACCCGCCGGGCGATCAGCGGCGCCAGGTCGAGGCGCGTCGCCCCAAGGAAGTCCAGCAGCGACGGATAGCGCCAGGCGGGCATGCCCCGGGTGCCGAAGACCGCCAATTGCCCGGAATAGACCGCGTCCATCGGCACCGGCATGGTCAGGTGATCGCCCGCCGGCATGCCGACCTGCACCATGCGGCCCAGCTTGCGCAGGCTGCGCAAGGCCCCGGCGGTGGTTTCGGGCCGGCCCAGCGCCTCGAGCGCGACATGGGCGCCGCCGCCGGTCGCCGCGCGCAGCGCCTCGGCCGCATCGCCCGCGCGGGCGTCGATCGCCGCTTCGGCCCCGAGGGTGCGGGCCAGCGCAAGCTTTTCCTCGACCACGTCGACCACCGCGACCCGGGCGCCCATCGCCCGGCCCAGCAGCAGCGCCGACAGCCCGATCCCGCCGGTGCCGAACACCGCCAGCCATTCGCCTGGCTGCAATGCGGCCCGCCCGGTCAGGGCCTGCCAGGCCGTGGTCACCCGGCAGCCCAGGGCGGCGGCCAGGGCCGGCGCCATCCCTTCGGGCAGCGCGGTCAGGTTGGCATCGGCATGGGGCACGGCGAGGTATTCGGCGAAGGATCCCGGCGCGGTGAAACCGGGCAGGACCTGGTCGGCGCAGATCGTCTGGTGCCCGGCGGCGCAATCGGGACAGGTGCCGCAGGCCAGGATGAAAGGCGCGATCACCCGGTCGCCACGCCGCCAGCGGATCACGCCCGGGCCCGTGGCGACAACCTCTCCGCAATATTCATGGCCGGGGATATGGGGCATGGGCACCGGATCGCCGCCGGACCAGACATGCCAGTCGCTGCGGCAGATGCCGCTGGCCAGAACCCGCAGGACCACGCCGTCGGGCGGGCAATCCGGGTCCGGCACCGTTTCCACCGACAGCGGCGCCCGGATGCCCCGCAGCACCGCGGCGCGCATCAGGCGATCTCGATCCGGTAGCTTTCGATCACCGTATTGGCGAGCAGCTTTTCGCACATCTCGGTCACACGCGCCTCGGTGGTGCCCTCGGCCAGGTCCAGTTCGATCACCTTGCCCTGGCGCACGCCCTGCACCCCGTCGAAACCGAGCGCGCCCAGCGCATGGCGCACCGCCTCGCCCTGGGGATCCAGCACGCCCTGTTTCAGCATCACGGTGACCTTGGCTTTCATCGCACGGCGTCCCTTTTCCTGTTGTCAGACAAGCCCGAAAATCCCGTCGGGCCTAGTTGATCAGCGTCGGTTTCGGCCGGTGGGTGGCGTTCGAGGGCATCACACCCAGCCGCCGGGCGACCTCGGTATAGGCGTCCGACAGGTTGCCCAGGTCATGGCGGAACACGTCCTTGTCCAGCTTGGCACCGGTTTCGACATCCCACAGCCGGCACGAATCCGGGCTGATCTCGTCGGCCACCACCAGGCGCATGAAATCGCCGTCCCAGATCCGGCCGATCTCGATCTTGAAATCCACCAGCTTGATGCCGACCCCATGCATCACGCCGGACATGAAATCATTCACCCGCAGCGCCAGGGCGACGATGTCGTCCATGTCCTGCTGGCTGGCCCAGCCGAAGGCGATGATGTATTCCTCGGGCACCAGCGGATCGCCCAGCCGGTCGTCCTTGTAGGAAAACTCGACGATCGGGCGCGGCAGGGCCGTGCCCTCGTCCATGCCCAGCCGCTTGGCCATCGACCCGGCGGCGAAATTGCGCACGATCACTTCCAGCGGAATGATCTCGACCTGGCGGACCAGCTGTTCACGCATGTTCAGCCGCTTGATGAAATGGGTCGGCACGCCGATCTGTCCCAGCCCGATCATGAAGAATTCGCTCAGCCGGTTGTTCAGCACGCCCTTGCCGTCGATCGTGGCGCGCTTTTCGGCGTTGAAGGCGGTGGCATCGTCCTTGAAATATTGCACCAGCGTGCCCGGTTCGGGGCCTTCGTACAGGATCTTCGCCTTGCCTTCGTAGATCTTCTTGCGGCGTGCCATGGTCTCTCCGATCTCGCACCGGGCGGGGAACGGGCCGTCCGCGCGCCGGAACGGCGCACCAGACCCAAGGGCGCCCCGGCAGCGTGAGCGCGACATAATGCATGCACCCCTTGCGGGCAAGCGCCCTTGCGGGCATATCGGATCCGACCCGCCAAAGCAGCCCGAGGAGAGGCCAGCCATGACCACCTTCGACGATCGCGAGAACGCCTTCGAGAACAAGTTCGCCCATGACGCCGAGATGCAGTTCAAGGCCGAGGCCCGCCGCAACAAGCTGGTCGGGCTCTGGGCCGCCGGATTGCTGGGCAAGGAGGGTGACGACGCCGCCGAATACGCCAAGGAAGTCATCAAGGCCGATTTCGAGGAAGCCGGCCACGAGGATGTCTATCGCAAGCTCTTTGCCGATGTCGGCCATCTGGTCGACGAAAAGACCATTCGCAGCAAGATGGACGAATGCCTGGCCCAGGCCAAGGCCCAGTTGATGACCGAAATCGACTGAGCGGCCGGACCCGCCACCGATCCGCAACGGCCGTGCCGCCGGGCGCGGCCCTTTTGCCCTCTGGCGCGGTCGTGACCACGCCTTCAGGTCGACCTTTCGGGGTCGGCCTGCGATGATCCGGCCGGCCTTGCGGCGCCGCCAGCGGCCCGGGCCCTGCACCACCCGGCACCGCTGGACATGACCGCGCCTCACGACACCCATGCATGGTTTTCGTTTGAAACCCCGCACGGGCCATGCGACACCGCGCCAATCCCGACAAAGGCCGAGACCGGACATGACCCGAAGCACGCTCCGAGCCCTTCTTGAGACCCGCGACTGGCTGATGGCCGATGGCGCGACCGGCACCACCCTGTTCAACATGGGGCTGCAATCCGGCGACGCGCCCGAATTGTGGAATGTCGACCACCCGGACCGGATCACCGCGCTTTACCAGGGCGCGGTCGACGCGGGGTCGGACCTGTTCCTGACCAATTCCTTCGGCGGCAACGCCTCGCGGCTGAAACTGCACGATGCCCAGTCCCGGGTCGGCGCGTTGAACCGCGCCGCGGCCGAGATCGGCCGCAATGTCGCCGACAAGGCCGACCGGCCCGTCGTCGTCGCCGGCTCGGTCGGCCCGACCGGAGAGATCATGGCCCCGATGGGGTCGCTGACCCACGCGGTCGCGGTCGAGATGTTCCACGAACAGGCCGAGGCGCTCAAGGACGGCGGCGCCGACGTGCTCTGGGTCGAGACGATCAGCGCCCCCGAGGAATTCAGGGCCGCGGCCGAGGCCTTCGGGCTGGCCGACATGCCCTGGTGCGGCACGATGAGCTTCGACACGGCCGGCCGCACGATGATGGGCCTGACCTCGGCCGAGATGGTCAAGATGGTCGGCAAGCTGGACCGCCCGCCGCTGGCCTTCGGCGCCAATTGCGGGGTCGGCGCGGCGGACCTGTTGCGCACCGTGCTGGGCTTTGCCGCCGCCGGGCCGGACCTGCCGGTGATCGCCAAGGGCAATGCCGGCATCCCGAAATATGTCGAAGGGCATATCCATTATGACGGCACGCCCGAACTGATGGCCGATTACGCCGTCCTGGCCCGCGATTGCGGCGCCACCATCATCGGCGGCTGCTGCGGCACCACCGCCGAACATCTGGCCGCGATGCGCGCCGCGCTCGAGACCCGGCCGCGCGGCGACCGCCCGACCCTGGACCAGATCGCCGAACGGCTGGGCGGCTTTTCCTCGGCCAGCGACGGCACCGACGACCTCGGCCCGACCCGATCCAGACGATCGCGCCGGCGCGGATAACGCGGCGCCCGAGCGCAGGTCCCGGGCCGTTCGAATGGCGGGCCGGCGGGACAGAACGGGCTTGCGCGCGCAGCCGTGCCGGCGCCGGACCGGGGGACGGCGCCGTCGGCCTTCGGGCGACAGCGCTTTAGCCCCGCCAGGCGCCTCTACGCGCCGAGCGAGGCCCAAGCCCCGCCAAAGCGCCGGCCCATGGGGCCGGTCCGGCGCTGGCACGGCGGCCGCCAGCGGCGGCCTTTGCTCCGTGCCGGGTGCCTTGCCCCGGACCTCTGCCAAGGGCTCATCCCCGACCTTCCCCGCAAGCTGCCCCACCCTTTCAGAACAGGCTCAGCTGGTCCCCCACCCGCGCCGGCACCGCAAAGAGGTCGCAGCGCAGACCCGGCAGGTCGCGGGCCAACCCGTGGCGTCGCCGTGCCAGGTCGAACCGCTGGGACAGCAATTCGGCCCATTTGCCCTGACCCGTCATCCGCCGGCCCCAGTGCGGATCATACTCCTGCCCGCCATGCACCTCGCGCACCCGCCCCATGATCCGCGCCGCCCGGTCCGGGAATTCGGCCTCGACCCAATCCCGGAACAGCCCGGCAACCTCCAGCGGCAGGCGCAGCACGATATAGCCGGCGGCCCGCGCCCCGGCCCGGGCCCCGGCCCGCAGGATCGCCTCGACCTCGTGATCGGTCAGCGCCGGCACCACCGGCGACACCATGACCCGCACCGGCACCCCCGCCCCCGCCAGCCGCTCGATCGTGCGCAAGCGCTGCGCCGGGCCGGGCACCCGCGGCTCCATCGCCCGCGCCACCTTGCGATCCAGCGTCGTGACCGAGATGCCGACCTGCACCAGACGCTCCGCCGCCATCTCGCGCAACAGCCCCAGGTCGCGCTCGATCAGCGTGCCCTTGGTGACGATCTGGACCGGATGACGATGCGCGGCCAGCACCTCCAGCAACTGCCGCATCACCCGCCAATCCCCTTCGATGGGCTGGTAGGGATCGGTATTGGTGCCGATCGCGATCGGCGCCACGCGATAGCCCGGCCGCGCCAGTTCGCGGGCCAGGGCCTCGGCCGCGCCGGGCCGGGCGATCAGCCGGGTTTCGAAATCCAGCCCCGGCGACAGGCCCAGCCGGGCATGGGTCGGCCGCGCGAAGCAATAGATGCAGCCATGTTCACAGCCCCGGTAGGGATTGACCGACCGATCAAACGGCACATCGGGCGAGGCATTGCGGGTGATCACCTTGCGCGGGCGTTCCACCGCCACCTCGGTGCGCAGCGGCGGCAGGTCGTCATCCCGGGCCCAGCCGTCATCGACCGCTTCCCGGTCGTGGCGTTCATACCGGCCGGGGGCATTCGACAACGCCGCCCGCCCCCGTGCCCTGTGCCGATTCTCGTCCATGGCGGGCAGGATACGAACAAAACATGAACAAGTGAAGCGGCCTCATCCACGACCCCCGCCGATTTCATTTGCCCTTTGGTCGGTTGCGTCGCACTTGATGTCGCAAATTGCATACCCCCGACCGGCATTCCGCCGCATCAGACGGGAAACGCGCGCGAAAGGGCCGAAGCGATGTCCGAAGACGACGAAATCATCCTCTCCGAGCTCGACGATGACGAGCTGGTCCAACAGATGTTCGACGACCTCTACGACGGTCTCAAGGACGAGATCGAGGAAAGCGTCAACATCCTGCTCGACCGCGGCTGGGCGCCCTATGACATCCTGACCAAGGCCCTGGTCGGCGGCATGACCATCGTCGGCCATGACTTCCGCGACGGCATTCTGTTCGTCCCCGAGGTGCTGCTGGCGGCCAACGCGATGAAGGGCGGCATGGCGATCCTCAAGCCGCTGCTGATCTCGACCGGGGCGCCGCGGGTCGGCAAGATGGTGATCGGCACGGTCAAGGGCGACATCCACGATATCGGCAAGAACCTGGTGTCGATGATGATGGAAGGCGCAGGCTTCGAGGTCGTCGACCTCGGCATCAACAACGCCGTCGAAGCCTATATGGAAGCGCTGGATGCCGAACAACCCGACATCCTGGGCATGTCCGCCCTGCTGACCACCACCATGCCCTACATGAAGGTGGTGATCGACAGCCTGGTCGAACAGGGCAAGCGCGACGATTACATCGTGCTGGTCGGCGGCGCGCCGCTGAACGAGGAATTCGGCCGCGCGATCGGCGCCGATGCCTATTGCCGCGACGCCGCGGTGGCGGTGGAGACCGCCAAGGACCTGATCGCGCGCAAGCACAACCAGATGGCCGCGGGCTGAGCGGGTTGACCGGCACGCCCCGCACTCCCATCTGAGGGGGAGCCGGAGGTGCCCATGCCCATGTCCCGTTTCGCCCTGCTGATCGCCGGCGTCATCGCCGCCGCGGGCCTGACCATCGCGGCGCTCCTCTGGCTTCTCCCCCACGGCACCGCGCCCGGCCCCTGGCTGGCGATCCCGCTCGGCGCGGCGTTGCTGGTGCGGTTCCTGTGGAAATGACCCGCATCGACGAAGACAGCCTGACCCGAACCGGCCTGCCCCCCGCGGGCACCGGCCGCACCCTGCTTCTGGCCTGCGGCGCCTTGGCGCGCGAGATCCTCGATCTGATCGCCCTGAATCGCTGGACCCATCTCGACCTGCATTGCCTGCCGGCGATCCTGCACAACAGCCCCGAGCGTATCCCGGCCGCGGTCGAGGCGGCGGTTGCCGCCCATCGCGGGCGTTACGATGACATCTTCGTGGTCTATGCGGATTGCGGCACCGGGGGGCTTTTGTCGCAAAAGTGCAAGGAACTTGGTGTCGAGATGCTGCAGGGGCCCCATTGTTATTCGTTTTTCGAAGGAAATGCCGTTTTCGCCAAACACGCCGAGGACGAGATCACGACCTTCTACCTGACCGATTTCCTGGTCCGGCAATTCGACGCCTTCGTGATCCGGCCACTCGGGCTCGACCGCCACCCGCAATTGCGCGACACCTATTTCGGCCATTACGAGAAACTGGTCTATCAGGCCCAGACCGACGATCCCGCACTTACCGACAAGGCACGCAAGGCCGCAGACCGGCTTGGCCTGGCCTTCGAACGGCGTTTCACCGGCTACGGCGATCTTGCGACGGCGCTGTCCGCGCTCGGTTGACCGACCGGGACGGCGGGCGGGGCGATGTCCCGGGCCGGGGCCCGGGACGAGCGGCGTTGCGCCGTCACGCCGCCTCGGCCGCGACGCTCCGGATCCGCTCGACCATCGCCCGAAGCCCGTTGGAGCGCTGCGACGACAGATGTTCGGTCAATTCCAGCCGGCCCAGTTCGGCCGCGGCGTCGATCCGCGTGACCTCGGCCACCGGCACCTCGTTATAGAGCGTGCCCAGCACCGCGATCAGCCCACGCACGATCAGCGCGTCGCTGTCGCCTCGGAAGCGGAACACCCCGCCGTCGATCTGCGGCACCAGCCAGACCTGGCTGGCGCAGCCATGCACCTTGGTCGCCGGCACCTTCAGGGCCGCGTCCAGCGGCTCCATTGCCTTGCCCATGTCGATCACCGTCGCGTACCGGTCTTCCCAATCGTCCAGGAACGCGAAGGTCTCCACAAGCTCTTCGAAGGCGGCATTGGCCATGGCATCTCTCCTTTCGCTCCGATCTAGGGGGCCAGGCACCAAAGGTCCAGCCGCCCTTCCCCCGGGCCGGTCAATCGGCTAACCATTCGCCAAGGACGGGTTCGCGGGGGGACGACATGCTCAGACCACTTCTTATCGCCGCCGCGCTGAGTGCCGCGCTGCCGGGTTGTGCCCGCCTCGCCGAAAGCCCCCTGAACCCGGGCAACTGGTTCCGCGGCAGCCAGGAGGTCCGCGCCCTTTCCCCCGACGAATTGCGCCCGCTGGTGCCCGAAGGCGCCCTGGCCCCGATCCCGGAGACCCGCCCCCTGGTCGGCCGGATCACCGACATGTCCGTCGAACGCACCCCCCAGGGCGCCATCGTCCGCGCCACCGGGCTGGTTGCGACCCAGGGTCATTACAACGCCCAGCTCGTCCCCGCGGGCGTGTCGGGCGACACCCTGGTGCTGGAGTTCCGGGCCGCGCCGCCGCCCGGCTTCGAAGCCACCGGCACCCCGGAGACGCGCACCATCACCGCCGCCCATGACCTGGATCTGACCGAGCTGGCCGGCATCCGCACGATCCGCGTCGTCGGCGCGGACAATGCCCGCGAAAGCCGGCGCTGACACCCGCCGCCGGGCGCAAGAAAATTACGTAATTTTCTTGCCCGCTCACAGCGGGATCGTCACCACCCTGTCGTCCTTCACCGCCAGCCCGACCTCGCCGGCGCACAGCTGCAGCGCCTCGGCGCCGAAAACCTCGCGCCGCCAGCCCTTCAGCGCCGGCGCATCGCGCCGTCCGGCGGCGATCTCGTCCAGTTCGGCCGCCGTGGCGATCAGCTTCTGGGCCACGCCCTCGCCCTCGGCCTTGGCCTTCAGCAGAACCCGCAGCATATCCGCCAGCGCCGGGTTCACCTGCATCTTCTCGCGCGTCCGGTCGGGCTGCGGCACCTCCTCGGGCGCGACCTCGAGCCCGGCGCGCACCGCATCCAGGATGCCTTGCGCGATCTCGCCACGCCGGGCCTCGCGCAGCAGCAGCCGTGACCGGCCCAGGTCCTGTTCGTTCTGCGGCTTGGTCGAGGCCAGCTCGACCAGCGCATCATCCTTGAACACCCGGTTGCGCGGGATGTCGCGCGACTGGGCATAGCCTTCGCGGAACCGGGCCAGTTCACGCACCACGGCCAGGAAGCGGCCCGAATTGGTGCGTGTCTTGATCCGTTTCCAGGCTTCGCCCGGATCGACCCGGTAGGTGGCCGGGTCCTGCAGCACCGCCATTTCCTCGGACACCCATTTGCGGCGGCCGGATTTCTCCAGCTCGTCGCGCAGCGCCTCGTAGATCATGCGCAGATGGGTCACATCGGCCAGGGCATAGGTCTTTTGCGCCTCGGTCAGGGGCCGGCGCGACCAATCGGTGAAGCGCGACGACTTGTCCAGCGGCGCCTTGGCGATCTTGCGCACCAGGGTCTCGTATCCCACCTGTTCGCCGAAACCGCAGACCATGGCGGCGACCTGGGTGTCGAACAGCGGCTCGGGGATCACCCCGGCATCGACATGAAAGATCTCCAGGTCCTGGCGGGCGGCGTGGAACACCTTGACCACACCGTGATCGCGGAACAGGGCATAGAGCGGCTCCAGGCTCAGCCCCTCGGCCAGCGGGTCGACCAGCACCGCGTCGTCGGCATCGCCGCCCGGATAGGCCAGCTGAACCAGGCAGAGCTTGGAATAATAGGTCCGTTCGCGCAGGAATTCGGTATCGACGGTGACGTAGGGGTGCTTGGCGGCCTCGGCGCAATAGGCGGCAAGGTCTTCGGTCTTGGTGATGGTCTTCATCTGGGCCTGTGCTCGGTCTCGTGTCTGGCCCCCCGGCCGATCCGTGATAGGCCAGAAGCGGTGAAAAGGAAAGTCACGGCAGCCGGATCGGTGTCCGGTCTCCCGCAGCGAAGCGGCGCAAGACGGCCGGATACAATGCATGTTCCTGCACCAATACCCGCGCCGCGAGGGTTTCGGGCGTGTCGCCGGGCAGGATCGGCACCCGGGCCTGGCCCAGGATCGGGCCACCGTCCAGTTCGGTGGTGACCTCGTGCACGGTGCAGCCGGCCTCGGCATCGCCGGCCTCGATGGCGCGCCGATGGGTGTGCAGCCCGCGATAATCCGGGAGCAGCGAGGGGTGGATGTTCAGCATCCGGCCCGCGTAATGCCCGACGAAACGCGGCGTCAGGATGCGCATGAATCCGGCCAGGGCCAGGATATCGGGCCGATGCGGCGCGATCGCCGCGATCAGCGCGGCCTCGAAACCGTCGCGATCGCCCCCGAAGGCGCGGTGATCGACCGTCGCGGTCGGCAGGCCCAGCGCCTCGGCCCGGGCCAACCCGCCGGCCTGCGGCACGTTCGACACGACAAGGCAAGGCCGCGCCGGGTGATCGCCGGTCATGCTTTCGGCCAGCTTGACCATGTTGGAGCCGCCGCCGGAAATCAGGATGGCGACCCGTTTCACCCCAGCGCGCCCCGATAGGCGACGCCCTGCCCCGCGACCACTTCGCCGATCCGGTGCACGGTTTCGCCCTGGTCCCGCAGCAGCGCCTCCAGCGCCTCGGCCCGGTCCGCCGCCACGGCCAGCACCATGCCGATCCCGCAATTGAAGGTCTTGAGCATCTCGTCCTGCCCGGCGCCCGATCGCGCCAGGAGCCAGGCAAAGACCGGCGGCAAGGGCCAGGCGTCCAGGTCGATCCGCGCGCCCAGGCCGTCTGGCAGCACCCGTGGCAGGTTCTCGGTCAGCCCGCCGCCGGTGATATGGGCCAGGGCCTGCACGCCACCCGCCCGGATCGCCGCCAGCGCCGGTTTGACATAAAGCCGGGTCGGCGCGAGCAGTGCGGCGCCAAGCGGCCCGTTGCCGAAGGGGCAGGCATCGCCCCAGGCCAGGCCCGCGTTCCCGACCACCTTGCGCACCAGCGAATAGCCGTTGGAATGCACCCCGTCCGAGGCCAGGCCCAGCAGAACGTCCCCCTCGGCCACGCCCGCGGGCAGCGCCCCGCCCCGCTCCAGCGCGCCGACGGCAAAGCCCGCCAGGTCGAAATCGCCGTCGGGATACATGCCCGGCATTTCCGCCGTTTCGCCCCCGATCAGGGCGCAACCCGCGCGGACACAGCCCTCGGCGATGCCCTCGACCACCCGGGCGGCGTGATCGACGCTGAGCTTTCCGGTGGCGAAATAATCCAGGAAGAACAGCGGTTCGGCCCCCTGGCAGACCAGGTCGTTGACGCACATCGCGACCAGGTCGATGCCGACCCCGTCGACCAGCCCGGTGTCGATGGCGATCCGCAGCTTGGTGCCGACGCCGTCGGTGGCGGCGACCAGGACCGGGTCGTGATATCCTGCGGCCTTCAGGTCGAACAGCGCGCCGAAGCCGCCGAGGCCGGCCATGGTGCCGGGCCGGTCGGTGCGTCCGGCGGCGGGCTTGATCCGCTCCACCAGCGCGTTGCCCGCGTCGATATCGACCCCGGCCTCGGCATAGGTCAGCCCGTTCCGTTTCGTCATGGCATCCGCCCCCCAGGTGGTGATCGCGCCCGCGATAGACCAAAGCCGCGGCGCACGCAACGCACCCGGCTTGACCACCATGGGCAAGCTGCTATGCCGGGCAGCGGGGGCCTGTAGCTCAATTGGTTAGAGCAGAGCGCTCATAACGCTTTGGTTGCGGGTTCAAGTCCTGCCGGGCCTACCACGGACAAATCACGACTGTGATTTGTCCGCGTGTGCCATAGGTGTTTTCGCAGAAAACACCTGGCAGCACCCGGTGACACTTCGGGACGACACCCTCACCATCACGACTGTGATTTGTCCGCGTGTGCCATAGGTGTTTTCGCAGAAAACACCTGGCAGCACCCGGTGACACTTCGGGACGGCACCCTCACCATCGCGAACGTGATCTGTCCGCATGCGCCATAGGCATTTTCGCAGAAAAAACCTGGCAGCACCCGGTGACAATGCGTGGCGGCACCCCCCGGTCGTATCTGTCGCGCCCCCGACCCGCCCGGTCGCCCTACCGCGCCAGCACCAGATCCGCCTGCAATCCGCCCAGGTCGGCGCTGTCGCCCAGCCGCAGCATGCCGCCATGGGACCGCGCGATATCGGAGACGATCGACAGGCCCAGGCCGACGCCCGTGCCCCGATCCTGGTTGCGGGCCGGGTCCAGCCGGACGAAGGGGCGGATCGCCTCGTCGCGCGCCTCGGCCGGGATCCCCGGCCCGTCATCCTCGACCGTGAAGCGGACCGACCGCGCGCCCATCACGACCCCGATCCGCGCCTGGCTGCCATAGCGCAGGGCGTTGCCCAGCAGGTTCTGCAGCGCCCGTTTCACCGCCATCGGGCGCAGGCTGACCGCGCCGCCCGCCTCCATCGCCCCGGCGCTGACCGCCTGGCCGGAACGATGGGCATCGGCGATCACCTCGCGGACCAGGGCGATCGGATCGACGGTTTCGAAATCGTCCTCGGCATCGCCGCGGGCGAAGTCGAGAAAGGCGTCCAGCAGGCGCTCCATCTCGTCGACATCGCGGATCATCGGCGCGGCCTCGTCCTCGTCCATCAGGCCCAGTCCCAGCCGCAGCCGGGTCAGCGGCGTGCGCAGATCATGGCTGACCCCGGACAGCATCATGGTGCGCGCCTGGGTCTGGCGTTCGATCCGGTTGCGCATGTCGACAAAGGCATGGCCCGCGGCCCGCACCTCGACCGCGCCCGAGGGGTGATAGGGCACGATCCGGCCGCGCCCGTATTCCGCCGCCGCCCCGGCCAGCCGCTTGATCGGGCGCAGCTGGTTGCGCAGGTAGAGATAGGCGATGAAGGTCATCAGGAAGCCCAGGACCACCATCCAGACCAGCAATTGGTGCGGGTTGGAGGCCGAAACCCGGCCCCGGTCCAACCCGACCCGCATCACGCCGTGTTCGGTCTCGAACCACAAGGTCATCCGCCGGATGTCGGGCAGATGCACCGGGCCCAGCGTCGGCAGGCCCTCGTGCAGCACCCGCAAGACAACGATCCCCGAAAAATCGTACCAGCGGCGCAGATCGCCCGCCGGCACCTCGGTGACCGGCAGGCGCGCGTCCAGAGCCAGCGGCCCGGCGATGCCCGCCGCCGTTTCCTGCGCCGCGGCCAGGTCCGGCGCGGCGTTCACCGCATCGACCAGGTAGACCAGATCATACAGGATCGACCGGGTCATCTGCTCGGTCACGTCCTCGAAATGGCGTTGGACGAAAACCACCGAAATGGCCAGTTGCAGCGTGATCACCGGCAACAGCAGGATCAGCGCCGCCCGTCCATAAAGCCCCCGGGGCATGAAGCGTTTGAGCCATCGGAACGACATGCGCTAAGGCTATCCGCGACGCGCGGCAGAGAGAAGCGGATATGGACGACAGCCCCCGGCCCGGCCGGCCCGAGCCCCTTGCCCCGGGATTGCGGCGCGTGCTGGCGCCGAACCCGTCGCCCATGACCCATTGGGGCACCAACACCTATCTGCTGGGCAAGGCGGCGCTGGCGGTGATCGATCCGGGCCCGGACGACGACGCGCATCTGCAGGCGCTGCTGGAGGCGATCGGCACCGTTCCCGTCAGCCATATCCTGGTCACCCACAGCCACAAGGACCATTCACCACTCGCGCCGCGGCTGGCGGCCTTGACCGGGGCGCCTGTCCTGGCCTTCGGCGACAGCGCGGCGGGGCGCAGCCCGGCGATGACGGCGCTGGCCCTGTCGGCGGATCTCGGCGGCGGCGAAGGGGTCGATGCCGGCTTTGCCCCCGACCGCCGGCTGGCCGACGGCGCGCGTCTAGATGGCGCGGACTGGTCCCTGACCGCGCGGCACACGCCGGGCCATTTCGGCAACCACATGTGTTTCCTGTGGGGCGATGGCGCTTTTTCCGGCGACCACGTGATGGGCTGGGCCAGCACGCTGATCTCGCCCCCCGACGGAGACCTGGGCGCCTTTCGCCGGTCCTGCGCGGATCTGGCCGCGACCGGTGTCAGGCGGCTCTGGCCCGGCCATGGCGCGCCGGTCGATGACGCGCCGGCCCGGATCGCCGCATTGCTGGCCCATCGCGAGGCCCGCGACGCACAGATTCGCGCCGCCCTGGCCGCAGCGCCCGGCACGGCCGCCGAGCTTGCGGCGCGGATCTATACCGACACGCCCGCGGCGCTGCTGCCGGCCGCGGCGCGCAACGTTCTGGCGCACCTGATCGCCCTGCGGGACAAGGGCTTCGCCGCCCCGCGCGGCCCGCTGTCCGCCGATGCGGTCTTTGCCCCGACCGGCCGTTGAGCCGCGTCACGTTTTCTTTGCAAAACCCTCTGGACGCGCGCTGCCGGCATTGCTAAGTAGCCGCCGGTGTTCCGGCGTAGCTCAGCGGTAGAGCAGTTGACTGTTAATCAATTGGTCGTAGGTTCGATCCCTACCGCCGGAGCCAAAATAAGCCCTTTAAGGTCAACGCCTTAGAGGGCTTTTTTATTCCCGAAAGTTCTCGCGTAAGGCGGAAAAGTAAGGCGCGCGTAAGGCTCGACACATATTTTCAGAACCGCCCGCCCCAACCGAACCCCGCGAGCAAACCCCTAGAAGCAAACACAAAATCCCAGAACTGCCCACAGCAGCGAGAAAAACAGGCCCGGTCGAGCCTGTCCAGAGGTCAGTCGTCGTCACCTTCATCATCTTCGCCCGCCTCATCGTCGTCCGCGAACATATCCAACTGGTCCCCAGCCACCACAGCCTTACCCGGAGCCTTACGTTGCTCCGGCGTCGGCATCGGCAGATCGGCGGCGGCGAAGCAGGAACCGGCCACGACCTTGTCGAGCATCTTTTCAAGCTCCGGCTCCATCGCAAGGGTCGCTTCCAGAACCCAGAGCAGTTCCAGCAGTTCGTCGCTCATCCGCGCGGTCCAGCGTTCCGGGCGGATTTCATCGAGGGGAGAGGATTTCTTGCCCGCCCGCTTCTTCATCCGGTAGCCCAGCCACGACTGCACGACCTTCAAGCCCGATACCTCGAACTCCCAGACCTGCGGCGACACGGGGCCGAACCGTCCATCCCCCACGACGATCTCGCGTTTGGCCTCGTCATAGGCGTATTCGACCGGGTAATGCGTCGGATCGGCGGACACGCCCTTTATCGTGGTGGCCTTGCCCTGCGGCACCTCATCGCCGCGATCCTTGCCCCGGAACCGTTCGGCATAGGTGTGCAGCCAGATCAGCTTGCGCCCCAGCGCCGCCGCCTCGGCAAAGGTCTTGCCGTTCTTGGTCAGCGGGACGCGCGGGCCGGGGGTTTCAAGCTCATTCCAGAAGCGCCGGGTATAGGATTGCCCGCCCAGCAGGGCATAGACATAGGCCGCAAGGTCCTCGGCATCCGGCGTGGTGCCGTATTCCGCACCAAGGGCATCGAGCAGACCGGCGGTCACGTTCGGTTCGGTTCCGGCGGCGTCCCGGTAGAGGGGGATCACGTCTTTGCCGCCGAAAGAGCCCCGGAAATAGTGTTGGTCGGGAATGTCCGCAGAGACCGAGCAGATCGCACCGTGACCGCAAATCAACGTGTCGGGGCAAACCAAGAAGGTCTGTTTCTCCCCATCGAGCCGACCGAGGGATGGGCGGATAAAGTCACCCACCCGGAAATCATAGAACGCGAAGTGTCGGTCAAACGAGCGATAGCCGTAGCGGACCGTATTGGGCTGCGGGGTCGCTGGTGTCAGGTCGCGGATGGGCGGTTCGCCGTGCCCGGAAAGATCGGGTTGCGCCACGGTGTGGCCGATCTTTCTGTCGCGGGATTCCTTAAAAAGGGCCTTGCGGTCCTGCGCCTTCGCGTTGCGCAATCGTTCCCAACGGGCACCAAGAACGGATTCCGTTTCGCCTATGGGCCAGCTTCGATAGAACACGGCTCCGGCTGTGTGGTAGGGGAAAAGGTCGATAGCGCGCGGCCAATCGAAATATGCACCTTTTCCGAGCGGCATAAACGGGGCTTGCCATTCGTCGGAGCAGTCACGCCAATCGAATTTGCCCAGGTCAGCCTTCCCAGCGAGAATGGCTAGTTTCGCGTCTCGGCTATCCGCTTCGATTTTGGCATATCGCACCTTGGCAGGTTTATCCGGGTTCTGCTCGGTTCCCCGAACGCCCATCGCAATCGCAACCGGAATCTGAATGACGAATACATTTGGCGTCTTGCGCGCACCGAGATTGTCGCCGCCAAGATCGAGAATCCACAGTTCATCGAAGCTGCGGCGCATCATTTCCCGAACACCGACAAACCCCGGCCCGACAAGATAGCTCGACGCTGTGATAAAGCTGATAATGCCGCCGCATTTCTGCGTCTCAAACATTCGCCAAAGCGCCCAGCGCCAGAAATAGACATAATCGTTAAATATTACTTGCAGGTTCAAGCCCTTGCCCGCGTCTCTTGCCGGCTGCAAAAAGTCCTCGAAGATTGGACGTTCGCCCTGTTCTTCCTGTTTTGCGCCGCCTTCGATCTGGTCGCCAAATCGGACCCAGCCGCCCTTGTTAGCCTTGGTCCCGTCCTCGTTGCGCCGTTCCCTGTCATAGGGTGGATTGCCCAGACACACGAGAATATCACCTGTGTTCTTCACCTTGCGCGCAGCTTCGTGCTCCTCAGTCATTGCCCGAAACGTCAGTGTCAGCATCGGGGGTTTCGAGTTTGGGCTTTCCAGCGTGTCCGCCAGGTAGATGTTCAGCCGCTTGCCCAGCTTTTCCTCGGGCTCGCCCGCCGCCTTGGCGGCGTTCATCGCGCCTTCCAGCGCCTGCGTCAGCCGCAGATGCGCAACAGCATAGGGGCCAACCAGCACCTCGAACCCGTGCAAGTTCTCGGCCATCTGCCGCGCGCGGGCGGGCACCGCGCCGGGGCCGGACCGTTTGCGCACCTTTTCCAGCCCGTGCTTTACCGCCGCAACGGGATAGGTGCCGGTGCCCACGGCGGGATCAAGGAACACCACACCATCGTCGGCAAAGCCCAGCTTCTTGCCGAACCGCTTTTCCAGCAGTTCCGAGGCCAGCCGGACCTGCAATTCCACCACCTCACGCGGGGTATAGTAGACGCCATAATCCTTGCGCAGCTTGGGGTCGTAGGCGGCAAGGAAGTCCTCATAGAAATACAACCAGAGGTCGGGCTTCGATTTCAGGAAGTCGTGCGGGTCCAGCGCTTCCAGCGACCGGCGCAGCATCTCGAACCCGACCACCAGTTCATCGCGCGCGGCCTTCTGGCCCAGCAATTCGAGGGTCCGGGCAAGCAAGCCGTTGTTGGCGTCGAGCGTCTTGGCAGCCTCGGTCGGGTCGAGCTTGGCTGCACCGGACAGGCGAGCCAGCAGCATCGCATAGGTCACGGTCTGGGCGTAGGCATCCGCGAACTTGGCATCGTCGGAGTCAGGGAAAAAGAACTGCCGCCATTCCCCCGCCAGAAGCCCAACGGCAGAGCCGGTCAGGCCCAGCGCGTTTTCGACCTCAGACCGCAGGAAGCGACTCAGCGGCGCGAGGTATTTGGCGAGGCCCGAAGGCGTATGCGGAACGTTCGGCTGCCAGCCCAGAAAGTCGCGGAACAGGCGGTCCAGCGCCTCGGCATCCTCTTTGCCAGTCGCGGCCTTGCCCTTGTCAGTCGGGTCATCCGTCAGCCGAACGATGGGCTGGCCGTCCGGGCGTTCGCCGGATCGGTAGAGCGACCATTCCCGGCCATCGGTATAGATCAGGTTGGGCAGGCCTTTCAGCTTGGCCCATTGCTTCTTGTTATGGTCGCCTTTCAGTTTCGGCGCGTCCGCCCCGAGGCCGGGCGCTTTCAATTCGATATATCCGCAGATCAGGCCCCCGACATAGATCGCAATGTCGGGCCGGACCTTGTGTTCCGACAAATGCGTTTCGGTCCGGGTTTCGACGGTCAGCCCGTATTTCGCGCCAGTGGCGACAAAGAGCGCCGCGACCTCGGGCTTCAACTGGTCTTCGGGCGAGGCGGAACCGGGAAGCGCAAATTTCGCCTTCAACGCATCCGCAAAAGTTTCAAGATCACCAATGTCCAACCGACCGCCCCTGCCCAAATACCTGTTTGCCAAGGAATAGCAGACAGTTGCGCCCAAGGGAATCACGGATCGCCCTAGGCGGGCACCCACGAGCGACCGTGCTTCACGGGACCCGCGAAGGCCGCGCTCGCCGCTCAAAAGGGATTCTTCGCCGTTGACAGGTTCGCGCCGAACCACCACCTTCGGGATGTCGTGCGAAAAGCGGGCCTGCGGGCTCCACCTGTGCCGGAAAGTCCCGGGAGCATCGACCGGCGGGAGGACACCCCTCCACCAAACCTTAAGGCAGGCTGCTCAACGGGCAGACCGGGACCGAATATGGCGCCGACCACCAGAACATCATCACCCCTTCGGGTGCTGGCGTCGGTGTGTCGGCCTCGCAATCCACGCAACCGCCCGCCAGCGCCCTCCATCACAGGAGGACGCAATGTCCGATTCAAACACGTTCGATGCCGCCACTGCGCGGATGTTCAACCGCCGCCCGGGCGGCAGCCGCCACTTCGCATATGAGGACGCGACCGGCGCGGTGTGCCTTTGGTGCCACAGCAAGCTCGCGCGCGGCGGCGTTGCGATCAGCGCAAGCGCCGTCGATTGGCTTGCGACGGCTCAGGGAGAACGCTTCATCCGGCTCACCAACCCTAAGGGCGACCTCGACATTGTCCTGCCGCTCGATCAGGTGCCCTTGGGGCAGGTGCGCGAAGGCGATTTCGGAACCTACTACATCGTAGACCCGAAGGACTTGCGCGGCCCGGATTTCGGGACGGTCGGGGAAGACGCGCCGTTCTAGGTGGCACCCCGAAAGGCCCGCTCCGGTCATCATCGGCGCGGGCCTCTTTTCGTGGGATCGGGCGCGGCGCATACGCGCCACCCCGCAGCCGTTCCCTCAGAGGGTCAATGCAGGACCGGCGCGCGCAGTTTCAGCCAGCCCAGATCGGTCGTGGCGCAGAACCAACCGAAGGCCCGGACCACCTTGTGGTCGTGCTGGCGGATCAGGTGCGGCGTGGCGGCGTCGGGATCGCGCACGGCATCGACCCAGACGACCACCCGCCGGTCATTCACCGGCTGGCGCGACAGCATCCCAACCAAGGCCCCGAGGGGGCCGCGCGGCACACCGTAGAGCCGCGCGAAGCGTTCCACATCCGAGGGTGTGGGCCAGCCGTCAGGGTTGGCTTCCTCGGCCCAGGAGATCAGCGCCATGTGGGCCTGCCGAAGGCGGCGCGGAAACAGGGTCGGGTATGCCTCTGCGATCCGCTGCGACCAGACCAGATCCATCACCCCGCCTCCACCGCCGCGCCTGCGTTCTTCGCCGCGTCTCGGTCGGCCAGCGCCGATGCGATCCGGGCCGTGGCGTTGCGGCGGCCAGACGCAAACTCACGGTCGGCATTCAGGGCGCGCTGGTGCGCCTGTTTCACCGCCGCGATGGCCGCGCGGGCCTGCCGCACATCGTCACCGATCAAGCGTTCGGCCAGTTCCTGCGGCGACACGATCCGCTGCTTTGCGGGCATCCGGTCCAGCAGGGCCGCGACACTGGCGCCCAGAACCCGATCCAGCGTGGCGGCGGCCAGCGCAGCCGCCGTGCGCAACTCCGCCGGGCCAGCGCCCGAAAGCTGCACCATATGGTTCGTGCGCTTGTCGCTGCCCATCCCGGCGCGGGCCAGCGCGACCACCGGCGAAGCCCAGAGCACATCCGAGGCGGACAGGCCCGAGGCCAGCGCGTCGAGCTGGCGCAGGATCGCCCAGCGGTCATCGTCAGACGCGGCGCGCAGGTCGTTGCGGGCCTTCGCGGCCATCTTGGTTCCGGCGTTCTGGGCGTCGAGCTTGCCGAACCCCGCGCGGCGCGCGCTGTCGGCGGCGTCCTGTGCCTGTTTCAGGATCGCGGCCTCAAGCCGGTCGATCATCGCCCGGTGCTTCTCTTCAAGCCGGATCGCGGTGGCGACGGCCTCGGCCAGTTCGGGCAGGCCATAGAGCGTCCCGGCGGCGGGCAAGGTCGGGGGTGTGTCGTCGGGGGAAAGCGTTGCGGTCATCGGTCGGTCCTCTCAGGTTTCGGGCCGACGCGCTGCCACTGCGCTGTCAGGGTCGCCATCGCCCCGGATGCGCAACTATAGCGCGAGCCGTGGTGACGGCAGAGCGGTATTTGTTGTTGCCTAAGCCCAGAATGCGAACTGCGGATCACCGGCCTTGCCGGGATCGGCGCGGCGGGTCTTGGCCGATGCGGCAGGCAGATGCGGTTCCGGGTCCTCGGCAACCATCGCCACGGCATACCCGACCACCACCGGCGGCGCGTCGGTCACGAGCGCAGCCACGGGACGCGGGGCGCTGGCCCCTACCCACGCAGGATCAAAGCGGGCAGCGTAGCCCAGCCGGACCAGCAGCCCGGCGGCGTTCGCATAGACGGTCGCGCGATCCTCGGGCATCAGTCGCCCCGCCGCGTCTCCGGGTCCAGCACCGCCTCAATGGCGCGCTGGCCGGGGATGCGCTCCACCGCATCGGGCCGGACCGGGCTGTCATACAGGCCCGCCTGCCGCTGGGCCTCAAGGAACTCCTCCATCGTCATCTTGTTCGGCACCACCAGCACCCCGCCGGTGTCGATGTTCACGTTCACCCCGACCTGCTCGCCTTCGCGGTATCCGTGGCGGGCCTTCAAGAGGAACATTGCCGGGACATACTGGCCCGCCAGCGCCAGATCATGCAGGACGCCCACCAGCTTGTCGTGTTCGGTCGCGCGGCCCCGGTCGATGGCCTCCTGCACCGCAGGATCGCGCCGCTTCGCAGCGCGAAAGGCATCCTTGCCCATCCGCAGGGCCTTGGCCATCGTCGCCTCGGCAACGCCGCGCGCGGCAAGCTCCTCCACGATCTTCAATCCGCGCTTGCCGACGCGATAGGCCGGACCGCCGGGGGTGCCGTCCGACACGCGGCGCGCCACCGCGTCAAACCTGTCTTCATCCATCTGCCATCTCCTTGTCGAACTCTTGGCAAACCCGCTGGCTCAGGCCCTTGCCGCATTTCAGTTTGCGCGCGATCCGGTCCATTCCCATCCCGTCCGCGCGCAGGGCGCGGATCGCGTCGATCAGTGCGTCAGAGGCCGGGGCGCGACCGATCTGCTTGCCGCGCGCCCGGGCGCGGGCCATCCCGGCTTTCGTGCGCTCCACGATCATCGCCCGCTCGAACTCGGCAAACACACCCGACATTTGCAAGAGCGCCCGGCCCGCCGGTGTCGAGGTGTCGAGCGCCTGCTGTTCCAGAAAGAGGTCGCAGCCGACGCTGCGCAATGTCTCGAACAGGTCCACCAGATCGCGCAGGGATCGCCCGAGGCGCGACACATCCCACGCCATCACCACGTCGAACCGGCGGCGTGCGGCATCCTTCACCATCGCGTCCAGCCCGGGCCGCGCGCGGCTGGCCCCGGATGCCGTCTCGACATATTCGCACACAACCGCCCAGCCCGCGCGCTCTGCCACCTCTCGCAGGCGGATAAGCTGGTTTTCGGGCGTCTGTTCGCCGGTCGATACCCGGGCATAGATCGCGGCGCGGCGCGGGGGTGTTTTCGGACAGCCCATTGTTCTTGCTCCATTTCTTCGCTCAACCATGGGTAGAACATACCGCGAACACAGTTGGGCCGTCTATCCGAAAGCACCCTGTGCCGGTCGTTCCGGGGGTGGCCTGCGCGGCGGGGATAAGCGCCTGCGAATTTGGGCTTTCAGGCGGCCAGATCGCGCGACCCTTGCGGGGGTAGCAATTGCCCAGCAAGATCAGGCAAAGGGGATCGGCGCGGCGGATCGCGGATCGCAACACCAAGACCAGCCCGGCACGGCGCGGGATCAGGTGTGGCCTTTTAGGAACGGCGCACAACGCGGGTTTCGGTGTTTTCGGCTTCGCGGCCCCGGATTCAGACGGCGCGGCGCGGTCGGGGTTCGGTCGCACCCCGGTCGGGGTTCGGTCGGGGCTGCCAATCCGCTAACGCCCATAGCGGCAACGGTTTCTAGCATCCGGTCGGGGCGGTCGGGGTTAATTTCAACATATCCCGCAGAGCGAAGGAAAAAGAGAGATAGGGACAAACCAGAACACACAATAGGCGGAAACCCCGACCGCCCCGACCGGGACAGCTAAGCCCCTGTTATTTTGGGCAAGGGGCCGGGGCGAACCCCGACCCGAACCCCGACCGGCCTAGAACGGCGGATCGTCCGACCTGGGCCGCGCGTCGAACCCGGACCGCAGGGCAATGCCACCATATGCCTCAATCCGCCGCTTTCCGGTCGGGTCGTGCTGATCGCGGGGCCGACAGGGCCTCACAGCTTGGTCGGTCGCGGAATAGAGGTCCTGCGCGAAGATGTTGGCCTTGCCGACATAGTCCTGTCCCATATGCTCCCGGTGCCATTCGCGGAAGGCCGCGAACAGCCGATCCTTTGCCACCCAGAGGTCGCCGCCGATCTCGCACCATTCGCGCACGAAGGCCGGGATGGGCGACGAAAGGTCCGTCATCTGCAAGGCAACGTCACGCCCTGCCTCAGGCTGGGTAATCCGGAGCGTCGCCCGGACGCGGCGCCAGCCATCGACGGCCCACAGAAGGATGCCGGGCAGTTCGGTGGCAAGGTTTCGCTTTAGGTCCGGGTCTTCGCGTCCATAGAAGCTCTGCCGCATCGGCAACACGACGAAACGCGAAACCAGCGCACCCGACCTGTCCGCGAACTTTGGCACCTCATTCGTCATCACGACAAACCGCGTCCGCAGCGTCACCTCGACAGCGTGGCGATGCTTGCGGTTCACGCTCACGCGATCTTCGCCCGTAATCCGCAGCAGGTTTTCCGCCACCGCCGCCTCATCGGTGCGACCGCTCAGGCGCATATCCGACACGATGGCAAGTTGCTTCGCCAAGAGCGGTTCCAGCCCGAAGTCGCTGCGCCCGAAGCTGTTCAGCGACGGCGCGACGGTATTTGCCTCACCGACCAGCTTGCCCATAATGTAGCCGATGGTCCCCTTGCCCGACCGCTTCGGGCCGGGGAGCAGCAGGGCCTTCTGCAAGCTGGTGTCGGGGGTCAGCAGGTATCCCATAAATTCCTGCAATGCGGCAATGCAGTCGGCTTCATCATCACCGGGCCAGACCTCGCGCAGGAACCGCAGCCACCGTTCGGGCGGCGGCGCGTCGGGATTGTGTGCGAAGTCGAGCGCGTTGCGCGTAAACAGGTCCGGCGTGGCCGGCAAGAGGTCCCCCGTGGGCAGGTGCAAGAGGCCCGAACGGGTCGGCAAGAGCTCCATCGGATCGGGGCCGGACCGCCCGTCCAGCCAAAGCGGCGGTTCGTCGCGCGAGGGTGGCAAGTGCGTCACGGCGCGCAGCGCGTCGATAGTGCCTGCCACAATTGCGCTATTTGGCACGAGCGGCTTCACGGCCTTTTCCGTCTCAACGCGGCAGGTCTCAAGGAACCGCCAGACCTCCGACCGCACCGTGTCGTCGGCCACACCGACATAGGCCGCGCCGTCCCAGTCAAGGAACTCCTGCAAATGGTGCCGCAGGTTCGGCCGCAACACGTCACGGCAGGCCCGTGCAAGATCCATCGGCAGGGGCCGGAGGATAGGACCCGGCGCGGGTTGCTCCTCGTGGGCACGAGCGATTTGGCGGTCGGCATAGCGGTCTGCGCCCTTCTGCTCCAAGACGTGCGCGCTCACGGCAAAATCCGGGTCGAGGATCACCGCCTTCATTTCGGCGTCAGACACCCCTGCGCGGATCATCTCGCACAGCACGTAGAGCACGAGGCGGGATCGGTCTTCCCAGCGGTCCGGGTCATCCGGATCGTCGCCGGTCACGATCAGCGCCTTCACCCGGTCGGACAGCGGCAAGGCCGACACGTCCACATCGGCAACCGCCGTCACGGCCCGGATAGGCCCGGTCTTGGCCGTCGCCGTCGCGGCCTTCGCAAGCGGCGCGAAATCGGCCAGCCGGTAGCGCAAGGACCAATCCGCGAAGATCACGCGCGCCACGCGCGGAGTCCGCCCCTTCTTGCGCTTCTTCTCGCCCGGTAGGTTCACCGTGCCCGGCAACCTCATAATCCGGTCGATGTTGTGGCAATCGTCCCCGCCAAGCGCGACCTCAATGCGCCGGTTCCGATCTTCGACGGGCAGGTGCCGCGCTTCGTCGCCGCGTTCACCCTCCATCACCACAGGCGCGTCGAGCAGAAAGAAACCCTGGTATCCCCCGCCACTGTCAACGATCACGCTGGGCGCGGGATCGTGTTCGCGCAGAACCTGTTCCGCCCGCTCACGCTCAGCGGCAAGCGGTTCGCCCGCGCGAGGATCAACATCGACATGCAGCGCAATCGCCGCCTCTATGTCGGATTTCTTGGGCTTGCTGCGCACCGGACCGAACACGCGGTTCACGGTAAAGTAGATGTTCTGGCGACCCTGCCGCGCGTCGATCCACTCTGCCATCCGGTCGCGCTCACCGGCGCCAAACGTCGCCGTGGTGGTCTTGCCGCCGTCCGGCGGGATCGCGGTCAGAACGCGCAGACCGTCCCCGCAAAACTTGTCGAGGAAGTCGAGCGCCGCGCCGGTGTCCGGCAACAAGCCTTTTTCGTCGCCCCGATCATCACCCGGCGGTATACTCGCGGCATCAGGGTGATGATGACGGCTCCTGTCCTCTGCGCCCCCGGCCCGCTGCCCAGCGCCGGGGGTGCTTTCGTTCTCCGGTCCGCTCATTCCGACACCTCGCCCGGTTCGACGCGGTGCTGGGCCATCCAGTCACGCAGATCGGTCACGCGGTAGCGCACGAGCTTGCCCGAGGCGCGGATAAAGGCAGGGCCACGCCCTTCCTTGCGCATCGTCTCCATTCCAGCAGGCGTCAGCCCGAGGAAAGCGGCGGCGTGGGCCGTGTTCAGGTATTCAGGGGGTGGCGCATATCGGCCAGTGGCATAGCCATCGACCATTTCCTTCGCCACAAGTTTTGCGAATGCAACAGGATCGTCCATAGAGCCTCCTGCCCCATTTCGGGGCAATAGAGGCTCGCGGCTGGTCCTTAGCGTCCGCGACATGGGGCCTAGCCGCACCCGCCCAAAGGCAAGGCTCCCCTCGTGGGGATTTATAGCGACCGTTGTGCCGTGGCCCGCCGGTTAAGATGTCAACGGCACCGTTATACCGGCTTAAGCGGGGCTGCGTCTAGATGCTGGTTCTTGTTGCCGAAGGTTTTCCATCATCACCGTGCTTATGCGCTCTTGGGCCAGCAGAAGCTGGTTCCAGACGCCCGTTCGGCTGCCATATGTGCCAGAGTGGGTGTCGCCCTTCTGCGAATGGTTCATCAGTTTCTTCGACAGGTTGTCGCTCACCACGGCCCATTCGCAGGCGTTCCGGTAGGTGTGGCGCAGACCGTGGCCCGAACACGGCAACTTGGGTTCGGTGGTCGCATAGAGCGACATATGCCCGGCGAAATCTCCGGCGCCGCGCTTGGCCTTAGACGGATCGCCCGGGAATATCCATTCACGCGCAAGGGCGGGCTGGTAGACCTTTGCAGCACGGCGGGCGCGCGCAAGGCAGGCCAGCATCGGACGCGTCAGGGGAATGTCATAGGCACGGGCCTTGCCGCCTTTGGGCGTCGGGATGTGCAGCCGCCGCCCGGCCACGTCGAGATGCTCCCAGCGTGCCGTCGCAATGGCCCCCGACCGGCTGCCGGACAGCAGCAGGAATAGCTGAAATTCAGCACGCACCCGATTTTCCATCGCAAGGTATGCCTGCCACCACGCCGCAAGGTCGGACAGGTCCATCGCCTTCTTCTCGCCGTTCTGCTCCTCGGGGTTATACGTCACCTGCCGGGTCGGGTGCCATCCGTCCGGGTTTGGCCGAACGTGCCCGCGTTCGAGCGCCCAGTTATAAATCACGCGGAGGGTCCGCATCGCGCCGTTCGCGGCATAGGTGCCGCCGTGCTGCGGGTGCGTCTGCTTCGCGGAAATCGCATCGTGCCGGGCCGCGACCTTTCGCGCCCCCGCCTCGGTCGCCAAGTCTTCCAGAGGCGTGTCGCGCCAGATGCCCAGAAGGTGGTCGGCTTCGACGGCATTCCGGTAGCTCTCGATTGTCGCGGGGCTGCGGCCCCGGCGCTCTATCGCAGATCGGTAGAGGCCCCACGCCTCGCCCAGGGTAACGCCCCGCGATTTGTCGGCGGCCAGATCGCCGGTCAGGATCGCGGCAATCTCCGCCTTGGCCTGTTCGCGCGCCGTCTTCACGCTGGTTTCGGGAAACGACGCGAAGGCCCGGCGCACCGTCTTGCGCGCCTTGCGCATACTGTCATCCAGCACGCGCAGTTCGCGCTGCACGACCCAGCTTTTCGCGGTTTTGCCGACCTTCAGGTAAAGCCCCGGTTCGACCTCATCCGCGATCAGCTTCTGCCCCTTGGGCAGAAAGGGAAACTTGGCGGCCATCGCGTCTGTCAGGCGGGCCTTGGTCGGGTAGGTGGTCATATGTGCCTCCGGTCTGGCGTAAGGCTCGCGTAAGGCTACGTTGGGGTCAAGGTATCTTTGCGGAGCCGTCTATGGGGGTGGGTATGCGTCTCAAGCCGTTGTTTTCGCTTGGATTAGCCTAGCTTAGCCGTCCACCAGCCGTCTAGCCCATAGAACTGTTAATCAATTGGTCGTAGGTTCGATCCCTACCGCCGGAGCCAAAAAATCCTATAAAATCATCTACTTACCGAGGCTTTCACTGGCTGTCTTTGTAGTTCTAGACCGAGCCAGTAACCTATTAACAAGCAAACCGGGCTGTTCTGTAAGCGTTGCCATCGGGTCGCCCATCATCTGGTGAAAGTCGCGCTTCGGACAGGCGTCCGTCCCAGTCCCCTCGCGCCGCGCCCGCGTGGGCATGCCGTCCGGGTGCACCGGACGGCCGACGTCATAGAGCGCAACACCGTTGAAGATCCAGCCCGCGTCCTGCGTGGTGTCGATCAGCCGGACCTGTCGCCGATCGCCGTTCAGCTGCCGGATGTTGGGCTCGGGATCTTGCTGTCGAGGTCGGCGAACGTGCCGAAGCCGATAGCGTAGGCCATGCTGCTCTATTCTCTGTCTGACAGCTGGCTTTCCGAACAGTCTTGCCAATGACACCACGCCTTGCCTTGCACGCCGCCCTCGCGGGCGGTCACGTCTCTGCCCATTCGGACTCGGCTTCGTAGCCGCTCACGCCCGCCGCACGCATCGCCTCGTGCAGCGCCTCGGAAATGAAAACCCGGAAATCTCCGAACCGGAAATCCGTCCAAGCCGCCATGCCCGCGATCTCTTTGGCCTGCACCGCAAGGTGGTCACGGCTCCGATTGAGTCCGCCACCGGCATAGGTCCAGAGATGGGTTCCTGTCGGAGCACCCATCACGCTTTTCACGCCGTCTCGGGAACCGTCGATCGCATCGATCTTGCGATAGACGTCCCAGTGAAAATACGGAGTGGGTATCCGCGTGCCATCCTTTTTGAAGATCGCAACGTCGAAAAACGAAAAGCCATTCCCGGCGGGCTCGACGGATTCTATGATCTCCTTGAGTTTCTGGCTGACGAGGCGACTGATTCAGGTATCGGGAATGTAATCCGGAAGATCGGTCCCTTTTTCCAGAGCAAGCGCGTCCGGCACGTGCTCGCGACGCTTGGGAACCTCGAGCGTGGTTATGAAGAAACTGTTGCGACCTTCCACACGGAGCCGCTTCAGAAGCTCCAGTTCCTCTGAATCGTAGAGATCCTTGTACGCCTTTACCCGGGTTGCCTGCGCAGGATCACGATACCAAAGCGCATATTTGCCATAGAATTTTTCATCGGAACTGGTACCAAGAACGATCGCCATCAAAGTCTCCTCGATTCAAGATTTTTTTCGGGGTCACCCGACCTACCGCCTCGGCATGTGCTTCATCGCGCGGCCTGATTCGATCGTTATTCAGCCCGGCAGCGAATGTCGACCTGACCGTCACTCGGCAGGCCACATGGGGACTATCGACTCAGACCTCTGTTCTTCGAAACATCCTGGGCGGCATCATTCTCGGCTCTGTCCGTTTGCGACCAGGTCTTCGGAACGGAATGTCTCCAGCCCATGGAACCGGCTTTCGCGCCAGAGCTGCCGCCCGCCGATCTCCGGCTTCGACAGAGCGAGGCCGGACAGCTTTCCGGGGTTGTTGTATTCCACCAGGGGATAGCCATCCGTCATCGTGAAGGGTGACGGATCGCTTTCGGACCCCGAAAAGCTGTCGAGCCGCGTGCCGATGACCAGCGCGAACAGCCTGGCGTCATATGGTTTGCCCTTCGGCGTGACGACCGCATCGGTCAGCCGACAATTCCCGCTTGGCACGCCCCCCGAAGGTGCGGGAGATTGCCTCACGCAGCCAGGGCAGCCTTGCGCCGGTTCACGGGTCCTGACCCGGGCGCGCGCAGCTGACGGCCGGATGTCGCCGGGGCCGCCGTCAGCCTTTCACGCCGCCCCCCGCAAAGCCTTGCAGCACGTATTTCTGCCCCAGCACGTAGATCAGGATCAGCGGCAGCGTCGAGGCGACCGAGCCTGCCATGAGCAGCGTCCATTCCGCCTCGAATTCGCCGACGAAGCGCATCAGCCCCAGCGGCACCGTGCGAAGTTCGGGCGAATTGAGATACAGCAGCGGGCGCAGCAATTCGTCCCAGTTGTTGATGAAGGCGATGACGAAGATCGAGATCAGCGCCGGCCGTGCCAGCGGCAGGTAGACCCGCCAGAAGATCCGCCAGGGGCCCGCGCCGTCGATCCGCGCGGCCTCGCCGTATTCGGCGGGCAGGCTGGCGAAATATTCGCGCAGCATGAAGGTTCCGAAAGAGCCGACAAGGAAGGACGGCACGATCAGCGGCAGGAATGTGTCGATCCAGCCCAAGCCCCGCATCAGCAGGAATTCGGGGATGATCGTGACCTCGGTCGGCACGAAGGCGGTGGCGAGGATCAGCGCGAAGATCACGGTCTTGCCCGGCAGTTCCATCCGCGCAAAGGCATAGCCCGCCAGCGCGCAGGTCGCCACCTGCCCCAGCGCCGCCATGGTCGAGACAAAGAAGGAATTGCGAAAATACAGCAGGAAATCGTAGCGGGTCAGCACCTCGGTGTAGTTCGCGAATGGCTCCGGCCCGTAAAGCATGGTGGGCACGAAGCTGGGCGGCAGGCGGAACACGTCGCGGCTTTCCTTGAAGCTGGTGATCAGCATCCAGGCAAAGGGCATCAGCGTGACCGCGGCATAGGCCAGAAGCACGGCGTAGAGCGCCACCAGCGCGGGGGCGCGGCGCAGGATGTCACTCATGCACCCATCTCCGCCGCAGGTGGAAATTCAACAGCGTGATCAACCCGATGACGAAGCACAGCACATAGGCCAAGGCCGAGGCATAGCCCATCTCGAAATGCACGAAGGCGTTCTGGTAGATGTAGAAGGCCAGCGTGGTCGAGGCCCGGTTCGGCCCGCCATTGGTCAGCGCATAGGTGATCTCGAAGGTCTGGGTGGACCGCACCAGCGCCAGGATCAGCACGAAGAACAGGCTGCGCGACAGCAGCGGCAGGGTGATCGCGTAGAACCGCCGGAAGGCGCCCGCGCCGTCGACCCGGGCGGCCTCGTATAGGCCGGGGTTGATGGTCTGCAGCCCGGCGATCAGCAGGATCATGTAGAACCCCGCGTCCTTCCAGACCGACACGATGGCGACCGCGGGCAACGCCCAGGCCGGATCGGCAAGCCAGGCGATCCGGTCGATGTCGACCTGCCCGAGCAGGTGATTGAGCAGCCCGAAGCGGGTCGAAAAGATCCAGCGCCAGGCCAGCGTGACGGCGACGGTGGCGGTGATGTAGGGCAGAAAGAACGCGCCGCGGAAAAACGCCGAAGAGCGCAGGGCGTTGTTGAGCAGCACCGCCAGCGTCACCGACACGATCATGACGCCCGGCACATACATCGCGGTGAACCACAGCGTATTGCCCAGCACCTCGCGCGAGACGGGCGAGGTCAGGATATGGGCGTAATTGTCCAGCCCGACCCAGGCGACATCGTCGAAGATCCGCCAGCTGGTGAAGGACAGGGCAAAGGCCCAGCCGATGGGGATCAGCCGAAACACCAGAAGCCCGACGATCGCGGGCAGCAGAAACAGCAGTGCCGGAGCCCATGTTTTCCACCGCGACCGGCGCGGGGGCACAGCAGGCTCCGTGTCGGACACGGGCACGCGCCCCCGGGGGTCGGGGACGCGCGTCAATGCAATCTCGGTCACCGCGACAGGATGTCGTTGCCGTAGGCGGTGGCGGCGTCCAGCGCGTCGTCAAGCGATTTGCGGCCGTTGAACACTTCGTCCAGCTCGCCGTTCAGACCACCCGAACCTGCGGCGGCATAGCCGCGCCAGGCGCTCCAGTTCGGGGTGAACCCGGTATAGAGCGGCTGGGTGCCGATCTCGAGGATCAGGTCCATGTTGTCGGGCTGCTGGCCGCGGCCCAGCCATTCCTCGGTCATCGCGGTGGCGGTCCAGGCCGGCACCTTGCCGCCGGTGTAATCCGCCGCACTCAGCGTCGGGCCGGTCAGGTGCTGGACCAGCGCCCAGGCCAGATCGGTCTGTTCGCTGTCGGTGGTCACCGCCAGCATGTCGGCCCAGGCATAGGCCACGGCGGTTTCGGCGGTGGCGTCGGGCCCCATCGGAACCTGCGCGATGCCCCATTCGAAGCTGTCGCCGATCAGGGCGCGGTTGTTGTCGATGTTCCACGACCCGTCGACCCACATCGCCGCCATGCCCATGCCGAAGATGTCCTGCTGGCGGATGCCTTCCATTTCCAGCGGGCGCGGGGCGAAGCCGTCATCGACGATCGAGGCCAGGAAGGCGAGCGCGTTCACGGCCTCTTGGTTGATCTCCAGCGCGGCGCCGTCCTCGGTGACATACCGCCCGCCATTGCGGAACACCCAAGGGTCGGTCTGCGCGTAGCGGCCATAGACCCAAAAGCCATATTGCTCGGGCGTGCCGTCGTCATCGGCGTCGATGGTCAACGCCTCGGCGGCGGTGCGGAACTCTTCCCAGGTCCAGTCGGCGTCGGGATAGTCGAGCCCCGCGGCGTCGAAGGCCGTGCGGTTGTAGAACAGCACCGGCGCGACCCAGTTCTGCGGAAAGGCGACCTGCGCCCCGTCGATCTCGCCGATCTCGACCGCGCTTTCGAAATACCCCTCGAGCGAGGCGTCACCGATCAGCGGGGCAAGGTCCATCAGGTTGCCCGCGGCGGCCCATTCCTGCACGAAGCCCGACGACATCGCCATCACATCGGGCAGATCGCCCGAGGCCGCCAGCGCCGAGACGCGCGGCCAGTAGTCGGAGGGCGGCATCGCCTGCACCTCGACGGTGACGCCGGGGTTCGCCGCTTCGAAGTCGGCGATGGCGGCTTGCTCGATCTCGGCCTGCTCGGTCGACCACAGCATGTAGGTCAGCGTGGTGTCCTGTGCCGCCGCGGCGCCTGCCAGGCAGATCAGTGCGGATGTGCAAAGCGCGGTCTTCGTCATCTTCATGGGGACCCCTGTCATCAAAACTTCATCATTCGGCGGCTGGATACCGACCGGATGTCATGACATCGGTAGCGGCGTCGGGTGATACTTTTGTGACAACGCCCGGTGGCGGGATGCGGGGAAAATGGGCGGTTCGATCGAACAACAATTGCCATTCGCGGCGCCGGGCCGGTTCTGGCGCGGCAATATGCACATGCATTCCACTCTGTCCGACGGCGCTCATGGCGTGGCCGAGGCCTGCGCGGCCTATGCCCGCGAAGGCTATGATTTCGTTGCCATGACCGATCACTTCCTGCCGCAATACGGCCATCCGGTGACCGATACCCGCGCCTGTCACACCGACCGCTTCATCACCCTTGCCGGCGCGGAATTGCATCAGGGCCGATTGGGCAACGGAGAGCTTTGGCACATCGTCGCGGTCGGCCTGCCGTGGGATTTCGCCGCCCCGCAGGAGGGCGAGACGGCGCAGGCGATCTGCGCCCGCGCCGCGGCGGCGGGCGCCTTTCTTGCCTTCGCCCATCCCGGCTGGTTCGCGCTGACGCCCGAGGACCTGCGGACGCTGCCCATGGTCCATGCGGTCGAGGTCTACAACCACGGGACCGAGATCGCGCAGATGCGCGGCGACGGTTGGTATCTGGCCGACATGGCTCTGAACGAGGGACGCCGCCTGACCGCCATCGCCACGGATGACATGCACCGGCTTGGTGTCGGCTTCGGCGGCGGCTGGACGATGGTCAAGGCGACCGCCCTGACCCCCGAGGCGATCCTGGCGGCGCTTCATGCCGGGCAGTTCTACGCCACGCAGGGCCCGATGATCCATGACATCCGCATGGAGGACGCGGCGCTTGTCATCGACTGTTCTCCCGTCGTCACCGCCGCCCTCGTGGGCAGCCGGGCGCGGCGCGCCAATGCCGCGGTCACCGAGATCGCCAGCCGCGTGACCCTGCCGCTGTCGGGCATGCAGGACGGCTATGTCCGCGTCATCCTGCGCGACCGGCACGGGCGGCATGCCTGGACCAACCCGGTCTGGCTGTCGTGAGGGCGGCGTAGCGTGGCCGAGGTTTCGCTCCAGGCGATCACCCGCCGCTTCGGCCCCACGGACGTGCTGCGCGGTATCGACCTCGAGATCGCGGAGGGGTCCTTCACCGTGATCGTCGGCCCCTCGGGCTGCGGGAAATCGACGCTGTTGCGCATCCTCGCCGGTCTCGACACGCCGACCTCGGGGCGCCTGCGGATCGGGGGGCGCGACGTGACCGGGCTGGAACCGGCCGAGCGGCGCATCGCCATGGTGTTCCAGAACTATTCGCTCTACCCGCACATGAGCGTGCGCGAGAACATGGCCTTTCCGCTGCGCTCCCTGGGCATGGGCCGAACCGAGCGGGCGGCGGCCATCGACCGGGCGGCCGACATCCTGCGCATCGGCGACCTGCTTGACCGCAAGCCCGCGCAATTGTCGGGCGGCCAGCGCCAGCGGGTCGCCATCGGCCGGGCCATCGTGCGCGAACCCTCGGTGTTCCTGTTCGACGAACCGCTGTCGAACCTCGATGCCGCGCTGCGCGGGCAGATGCGGGTGGAACTGGCCGAACTGCACCGGCAGCTTGGCACGACCATGATCTATGTCACCCATGATCAGGTCGAGGCGATGACCATGGCCGAGCGGATCGTGGTGCTGAATGGCGGCCGGGTGGAGCAGGTCGGCGCGCCGATGGAGCTGTATCGGTCGCCCGCCACGCGCTTTGTCGCAGGCTTCATCGGGCAGCCGTCGATGAACCTGTTGCCGGCTACGGTCGATCGGGCCGATGCGCTGCGGGTGGTGGCCAGGATCGGGCCGGACCAGCGGATCGAGGCCGCCATCGACGGCCGCAGCCTTGCGCCGGGGGACGCGATCAGCGTCGGCATCCGACCCGACGATCTGGCGGTGGTGGCGCAAACGGGCCTCTCGGTGCGGCTCAGCGTGCTGGAACGGCTCGGGGCGCAGACCGTCGTTCACGCCCGCACCGACAGCGGCGCGGCGCTCTCGGCGGTGGTCGCGGGCGACACCGATCTGGCGCCGGGCGACAGGGTCGACATGCTGGCCCGGCCCGACAGGGTGCATGTCTTTGCCGGCGACGGTCAGGCGCTGCCGCGCGCCGCGCAGCCGGCCTTGTGATGGCCGATGTCCGGTTGCTCGAACCGCTGCATGGCTCGGGCGGGGCGGTGCGGCGCGGCTGTGTCGATCAGCGCCAGCCGCGTGTCCGGCCCTGTTTCATGCAGGATGCGCCTGCGGATCGACGGCGGCCGGCGCCGATCCCGGCCGCGGCGCGACAGGGACGTCGCGGGGGCCCGGCCCTGCCTGCGACGCGGCCCGTGACCGACACTCCGGCCCGGGCCGCCCCTGCCCTGCCCCCGGACCTTGCGCAAAGATGACGGCCTGGGTCTTCGAAACCCTTGTTCTTCCCAAGGATGACGCCGCCCCGATGGCCTGCGAGGATCGCGTGCTGGTCCTGCCGCCCGATTTCGCGGCGGTGATCGACGGCGCGACCGACCTGACCGGCCAGCGGTTCGAGGGGCGGACCGGTGGGGCGTTGGCCGCCGAGGCGATCGTGGCGGCCTTCGCGCAAGCCTGGCTCCGGGCGCGTCAAGGCGGGCCCGACCCGTTTGCGACGGCACAAGGGGCGCTGGCGCTGGCCGACCGGGCGATCGCGCGCCTCTACCGTCGGCTTGGCCTGACCGAGGCCGCGCAAGACCCGGCGCGCCGAATGCGGGCCGCCTTTGCGGTGGCCTCGTTGCGCGATGGTGTCTGGCGCGGCGTCGGTGTCGGGGATTGTGCGCTCCGGTTCGACGACCGGCCCCCGATCCTGCGCGACCATTCCGCCGAGCAGGTCCTGGCGGCCTGGCGCGCGACCATGATCGCAGCGGACCCGCACAGGTCCGAGACGGATATCCGCGCCGCGCTTCTGGGCGGTCTGGCCCGCGCGGATGCCCCGGCGCGGCAGGCCGCAACCCGGATCCTTGCCCCCGGACTGGCCGAGCGCGCGCTGCAGGCCGGATTGGCCGGGATGCGCGCCGCGCGCCCCGGCGATCCGCTCGGCTTCGGTGTCGCGGACGGTGTCGGCGACATGGGGCACGGCTTTTGCTGGCAGGTCGAGGCGCGGGCCGACAGCGCCACCGCGCTTGCGCTCTGGACCGATGGTTGGTTGGCACCCGCGGGCCATCAGGTCGATGACTGGATCGCGGCGGCCAGGCGCGTGCACGCCGAGGATCCGCGACGATCCCGCCGGTTTCCCTGCGTGAAGGGGGCGACCCCCAGTGGCCGCCACGACGACATGGGGCTTGTCCTGATCAATCGAACGGGGTGATCGGCGCGGCGCGCGCCTGTCACGTTGGCCCCGCCGATGCCGATCGCCGACGGGATCACCAGCGTCTCGTCCGCGCGGCACCGCGGCCTTTGCCCTGCTCGTCTTCGCCCTGTCCGATCCGGCGAACGAGGCCGGGTCCGGCATGGCGTGGGACGCCCCTTTGCCAACCGGTCCGGCGTCGATCGCATGAAGTAGCCCCATGAAAGTGGTCCACCAACCGGGACAAGGTTTCCCGGGACCCTGCCCTGAAAAAGTGGACGGGGTCAGGCCGGCAGGCGCTCCATGTCGGCCGGTGATCCGCAGACTGTCGCGGCATGCAGGCGGCGTGAAGCGGAGACACCCTCGATCCAGGCAAAGAGATCCCGGCGCGCTGCGTGCCGTGTGTGACCTGCCACTGAACGTTCATCCAGCCGCGACCGGAGCCCGGTTGGGGTCTACGCCGATTGGCGCGGGTTGAGCAATCGCCCGACGCGCGGCGCATGTCTTAACAATCGCTTACGAAATCAGCCCGAGCGCGTGAACTGAGCGTATTAATTCATCAAAAATTGGAAAGCATACTTCCTGAAAGTCAAGCAACTTTACTTATGGTTAGGCACTTGATCTTCGTTGGAACAACACTGGCGGGCCGCGCAGCGCATGAGGCGCCGAAGGATGCCGCAGCACCGAGGCTCGCCACCCGACAAACCTTGCGCACCGGAGGTCGGCAGATCGGCCGCGCCGGTAACTGACCACCCCAACAGGCGAAGGAGCCTTGCGATGATGACGGAATTCGGATGGGAACCCTATCTCAGCGAACGCGACCGCGAACATGACAAGCACTGGGGCAAGACGGCATTGTTCGGCTTCGGCGACAAGCCCGCCCTGGTCCTGATCGACATCTACTACAGCGTGCTCGGCCTCGAGCGGCAACCGATCTTCGAGTCGATGAAGACCTGGCCGTCGTCCACCGGGCTGGAAGGCTGGGACGCGGTCGACAAGACCGCCGAACTGCTGGCCGTTGCGCGCGAGGCCGGGGTGCCGGTCGTGCATGTCAAGGGTCTGCAATCGGGCATCAAGCCCTGGGTCCATCGCAAGCGGGGGCCGTCCAAGCTGTCGCCCGAGATGCAGAAGAAGGGCACCGAGATCGTCGCCGAGGTCGCGCCCATCGCCGGCGAGGTGGTGATCGAAAAGACCGCGCCTTCGGGCTTTCAGGGCACGCCGCTGCATTTCCACCTCAACAGCCTTGGCGTCGATACGCTGATCATGTGCGGCGAAACCACCTCGGGCTGCGTGCGCGCCTCGGTCGTGGATGCGGCGACCCATCGCTACCGGGTGGGCGTGGTGGCCGATTGCGTCTTCGACCGCACCCAGGCCAGCCATTTCATGAACCTCTACGACATGCACCAGAAATATTCGGACGTGATCTCGCTCGACATGGCCAAGGCCTATCTGGCCGAGACCGGCCCGGTGGCGGCCGAACCGCCGCTTCAGCGCAAGGCGGGCTGACACCTGCCAGACTGCGGCCCGGCGTGGCCTGCCGCGCGCCGGGCCCGCACCGATACCCTCAGACGACAAGGAGACCTCCTCATGTTGACGCTCAATCGCCGCCAGTTTTCCAGCCTCATCGCCGCCGGCCTCGCCCTGCCGCAGACGGCGCTCGCCCAATCCGCCGACAGCAAGACGCTCCGTGTCCGGTTCTACGACGATCCCGCGGGCTTCGATCCGGCCAACATCTTTCGGATCGAGAATGAAAACATCGCCTTCAACCTGTTCAGCGGGCTGACGAGCTATGACAGCCGCACCGGCGAGATCATTCCCGATCTGGCGACATCATGGGAAACCTCCGACAACAAGACCTGGACCTTCCGGCTGCGCGAAGGCGTGGAATTCCACAAGGGCTACGGCAGCGTCACCGCCGAGGACGTGATCTACAGCTACAGCCGCATCCTCGACGAGGCTACCGCATCCCCCTACCGCGGCACGATGGCCGGCATCGTCCGGATGGAGGCGCCCGATCCCTACACCGTGGTGATCGAACTGGACGCCCCGAACGGCGGCTTCCTGCACACCGTCGCCAATTACCATCAGGGCCAGATCGTCAGCCGCCGCGCGATCGAGGACGCGGGCGACCAGGTGCGCTGGAAGCCCGTGGGCACCGGCCCCTATTACCTGGAGTCGATCGACGTCACCTCGCAGATCGTGCTGAAACGGCACGAGGGCTATTTCCGCGGGCCGGCGCCGATCGAGACCATCGTCTTCGACATCATCAAGGACGAGGCCACCGCCACCATCGCGCTGCGCAACGGCGAGGTCGACCTGGTGATGCGTTCGAACCGCGAAGAGAACCTGACGACGCTGCGCGCCGAGGGGTTCCAGATGAACTCGGTCGAAAACTATGCCGTGGCGCTCAAGGTGCTGAACCCCGAATTCGCGCCCTTCGCCGACAGCCGGGTGCGGCAGGCCATCGCCCATGCGATCGATTACGACGCGATCACCGGCGCGATCTCGCCCTCGCTCAGCCAGGGGACGACCTCGATCCTGCTGCCCTGGATGCCGGTCTATTCCGACGATATCCCGACCTATCCCTATGATCCCGACCGCGCCCGCGCGCTGCTGGCCGAAGCGGGCTATGGCGACGGTTTTTCGTTCCGGCACCTGGGCACCTCGGCGCAGGGCGTGACCGAGCTGCAGCAATTCGAGATCGACTTCCTTGCCCAGGTCGGGCTCGACATGCAGATGGAACTGGTCGACACGCCGACCTTCAACCAGCGTCGCAATGCCGGTGAATTCGAGATGGCGACGCGCCTTCTGCCGGCGATCGACCCCGACCTGATCCTGTTCAGCTACCTGCACCCGGACAACACGGTGCCCGGCGGGCTGAACGGCGCGCGCTACGACAACCCGGAGGTGACCGACCTGCTGATCGCCGCCCGGGCCGAACCCGACCCCGAAACCTCGTTCGCGCAATACGCCGAATTGCAGCGGATCGTGATGTCCGAGCTGCCGTATATCCCGACCTATGCCAACAACGTGTTCTGGCCCGGCAAGCCGACCGTCACCGGGGTGAACATCAACTACCTTGCCCAGGTCAATTTCTTCGAAGTCGACGTGACCGTCGCCTGATCTGCACGCAAAGGAGCGTCGGCCATGCTCGATTATGCGCTCAAGAAGTCGGTCCAGCTTGTCGTCACCATCTTCGGCGTCGTCACGCTGGTGTTCTTCACGCTTCGGTTGATCCCGGGCGATGCGGCATCGGCCATGGCCGGCGACACGATGTCGGGCGAAGCCCTGGAGCTGCTGCGCGAACAGATGGGCCTGAACGAGCCGATCCTGGCGCAATATGCCGCCTATCTGCGCGATCTCGTGACGCTGGATCTGGGGCAGACCATCACCACCCGCCTGCCGGTGGCCGAGATGATCGGCAAGGCGATCCCGGTGACGCTCAGCATCGCGGTGCTGACCATCGTGCTGACGGTGATCATATCGATCCCGCTGGGCACGGTGGCGGCCTACATGGCGCACAAGGGGCGGGCGCGGCTCGACAACCTGCTGACCGGCTTTGCCATGATCGTGGATCTGATGCCCTCGTTCTGGACCGCGCTGGTCTTTTTGCTGCTGTTCTCGCTGACGCTGGGCTGGTTTCCGGCCTCGGGCATGGTCAGCCTCGACGATCCGGCGGTCTTTCTGTCGCGCATCGCCCTGCCCGTGCTGGTGCTGTCGGTCACGCAGATCGCCACGATGGCACGGATCACCCGCACCTCGGTTCTGGAAATCCTGTCCGAGGATTACGTCCGCACCGCCCGCGCCATGGGCTGGTCGGAGTTCCGGGTGCTGTTCCGGCACGCGCTCAAGAATGCCGCCCTGCCGATCGCCACGGTGATCGGGCTCAGCTTCGGAAATCTGCTCAACGGGACGGTGATCGTCGAATTCATCTTCACCATCCCGGGGATCGGCAACCTGCTGATCAACGGGATCAACAGCCGCGACTACCAGCTGGTGCAGACGCTGATCGTCTTCTACGCGCTGCTGTTCGTCACGATCAACTTCATCACCGACATCGTCTACCGCGCGCTCGACCCGCGCGTGACCTTCTGACGCCGGGGGACAGCAAGATGGCCAACGAAACCGCCGATATCCGGCAGCCCCGCCTGCGCCTGCCGGCCCTGTCGCTTCCGCGCGACGGCGTCTGGGGCAACCGAAAGGTGCAGATTGCCCTGATGATCCTCGGGCCGATCCTGGTGTTGACGGCGCTCGCCCCGCTGCTGCCGCTTCAGGCGCCGCTCGAGACCAACCTGCGCGCGACCATGGAGCCGCCGTCCATTGTCCATCCCTTCGGCACCGACCGGATGGGCCGAGACGTGCTCTCGCGCACCCTGGAGGGGGTCAAGGTCTCGTTGTTGGTCGGCTTTTCGGTCGCCACCATCGCCTTGGTGGCCGGCATGATCTTCGGCACCCTCGCGGGTTTCTTCGGCGGGATGATCGACCGGATCGTGATGACCATCGTCGACATCTTCCTCGCCTTCCCGTCGCTTCTGCTGGCGATCGGGCTGGTGGCGATCGTCGGCACCGGGCTGGTGCCGGTCATCGCGGCCATCGCCATGGCCGATGTGCCCCGCTTCATCCGGCTGCAGCGCAGCCAGGTCCTGAGCCTGCGCAGCCGCGCCTTCATAGATGCGGCGCGCACCGTCAACGCCTCGCAGGGCTGGATGATGACCCGCCACATCATCCCCAACACCGTGGCGCCGATGCTGGTGGCGGCCTCGATCGCCTCGGCCAACGCGATCCTGGTGGAGGCAAGCCTCAGCTTCCTCGGCCTCGGGATCATGCCGCCCGCCCCGTCGCTCGGCAACATCATCCGCGACGGGCAGACCTACCTTCAACAGGCCTGGTGGATTTCGACCCTGCCGGGAATCGTCATCCTGCTGATCGCGTTCTCGCTGCATTTCCTGTCCGACGGCATCCGAGAGGAGCTGGACCCCCGTGCCCGCAAATGACCTTGGCCACCCGCCCCTGCTACCGGAGACCCAGACGATGACCTACCAATCCGATGTCGCGGCCACGCTTCTGGAGGTGCGCGACCTGCGCACCGAATTCGACACCCGCACGGGCACCGTCACCGCGGTCGACGGGGTGTCCTTCAGCGTCGCGAAAGGCGAGCGCATCGCCATCGTCGGCGAAAGCGGCTCGGGCAAGAGCGCCATGGCCATGTCGCTTTTGCGGCTGCTGGCCCATCCCGGTCGCGTCGCGGGCGGGCAGGTGTTGCTGGACGGGCGCGATCTGGCCGGCCTGTCCGAACGGGCACTGAACGCGATCCGGGGGCGCGAGGTCGGGACGGTGTTCCAGGATCCGATGTCGTCGCTCGATCCGGTGATGAAGGTCAGTCGACAGATGGTCCGGCCGATCATGCGCAACCTCGGGCTGGGCCGGGACGACGCGCGCACCGAGGCGATCCGCTGGCTCGACAAGGTCGGCATCCCCGACGCCGCCCGGCGCATCGACGCCTACCCGTTCGAAATGTCGGGCGGCATGCGGCAGCGGGTGATGATCGCCATGGCGCTGTCGTGCCGGCCGCGGCTGGTGATCGCCGATGAACCGACCACGGCGCTCGACGTCACGATCCAGGCGCAGATCGTCGCCATGCTCAAGGACCTGACCGCCGAAGCCGGGGCGGCGATGATGTTCATCACCCATGACCTGGGGCTGGTCGCGCGCTTCGCCCATAATGTAGCGGTCATGTATGCCGGCCGCATCGTCGAATTCGGCCCGGTCGGCGCGATCTTCGCCGCACCGCAGCACCCCTATACCCAAAGCCTGCTGCGCACGATCCCGAGCGTGGACGGCCTCAGGAACACGCGCCTGGCGCAGATCCCCGGCCTGCCGCCCGACATGCGCCGCAAACCCGCCGGCTGCGCCTTTCGCGCGCGCTGCGCCGTGGCGACCGATCGCTGTGCCCGCGACCTGCCCGAGCTTGGCCCCCGCCCCGGCGGGCTTGCCGCGGCCTGCTGGGTCGAGGGCGGGCTGACCGCCGCGCCGGTTCGGCCCGAGCCGCGGCGCAAGCCTGCCCGGATCGCGCCGGGCAAGCGGATGACGGTCGAGATCAACAACCTGGTCAAGCATTTCGAGGGCCGCAGCCTGTTGTCGAAGAACCGCAGCGTGGTGCGCGCGGTCAACGGCGTGAACCTGCGTGTGCGCAATGGCGAAACCCTGGGCATCGTGGGCGAAAGCGGCTGCGGGAAAAGCACTCTGGCGCGGCTTCTGCTTGGTCTTGAACAGGCCACTTCGGGCGAAATCTTCATCGAAGGGCTGGCGCAGATGATTTTCCAGGACCCGTTTTCGTCCTTCAACCCCAAGATGCGCATCGCCGGGATCATCGAGGAACCGCTGGCCGTGCAGCGGTGGGGCGATCGTGCCGAACGCGCCGCGCGGGTCGAAGACCTTGTCGCCAAGGTCGGGCTCGATCCGTCGCATCTCGACCGCTATCCCAGCCAGCTGTCGGGCGGGCAGCGGCAGCGGGTCGCCGTGGCCCGTGCGCTGGCGCTGAACCCTTCGGTCGTGGTCGCCGACGAACCCACATCGGCGCTCGACGTGTCGGTGCGGGCGCAGATCATCAACCTGCTGGCCGACCTCAAGGCCGATCTGGGCATCAGTTTCGTGTTCATCAGCCACGATCTGCTGACGGTGCGCTACATCGCCGACCGGATCGCGGTGATGTATCTTGGCGAAGTGGTGGAATACGGCCCCGCCGAGGATGTCTTCGACCGCCCCGTCCACCCCTATACACGGGCGCTGATCGATGCCGTCCCGATCCCCGACCCCAAGCTGGAGGCCGGGCGCAGCAACGCGCCGCTCAAGGGCGACCTGCCCAGCCCGCTGGACCTGCCCGAGGGCTGCGCCTTTGCCGCGCGCTGTCCGATGGCAAGCGACCTGTGCCGCACCGAGAAACCGGTTCTGAAAAAGCACCGCACATCACAAGAGGCGGCCTGTCACTATGCAAACTGACCGCTTCGCGCTGTTCGGAATCTTCGGCGGATGCGTCTTCTTCACCATCACCGGCCTGGCCAACCCGTTCTTCTCGCTCTATGCCGCCGAACTGGGCGCCTCGACCTTCGCGATCGGCGCGATGGTCACGCTCAAGGCGCTTCTGCCGGTCTTCATCGCGATGCCGGCCGGCCAGCTGATCGACAGCCTGGGGCCGATGCGGATGCTGCAATGGGGGTCGTGGTTCCTGCTTGCGGCGCTGGCCTGCATGGTCTTCGCCGACGGGCTGCTGCTGCTTGCCTTGTCGCAGGTGCTGCTGGGGGCCTGCATCGTCATCATGGCCTCTTCGTTTCAGGTCCTGGTCGCCAAGGGCAGCCGTGACAGCCGGAACGAGGCGATCAAGCGCTATTCGATGTGGATGTCGGCGGGCGGCATGATGGGGCCGCTGATCGGCGGCGCCATCGCCTCGACCCAGGCGATCCCGGCGGATGGCTACCGCGCGGCCTTTCTGGCGTCGACGGCGGCGACCGCGGTCTTCATGTTGGTCCTTGCCGTGGTCGCCGCGCGCTATCCGCATCCCCGCCAGGACGAGGTCGAGATTTCGGCACGCGATGTGTTCAGCCTCAAGGGGGTAACGGGCAGCTATCGTTCGGGCCTCGATCTGGCGCATCTGCGCCCGGTGCAATTCGGCCTGATAGCGACCTTCCTGATCATGTTCATCCAGGCGCTCTACATGAGCTTCCTGCCGCTCTACCTTGATCAGAATGGCTTTTCCACCATGCTGATCGCGATCACCATCTCGCTCAAGGGGCTGGCGGGGATGGTGTCGCGCTATGGGCTGACGCTGTTGACGCGGCGCTTCGCGCTGGAGCAGATCCTGATGGCCGCCGGCCTGATCTCGGCGCTCTGCGTGGTGCTGACCCCGCTGGCCGTGACCACCCCCGCGACCATGCTGATCCTGGCCGCGATCCTGGGCGGCGCGGTGGGGGTGAACCTGCCGGTCAGCATCATGGTGATGGTCGATGCGGTGGGCGACGGCCAGCGCGGCAAGCTGATGGGGCTGCGGCTTCTGTCGAACCGCGTCTCGCAGATCCTCAGCCCGCTGATGTTCGGTGCGCTTGGCGGGCTTTTCGGGCTGACCGCAGCCTTCCTCAGCGCCGGCGCGATGCTGGTGGCGACGGTCACCGGTTTCTCGGTCTTCGCGCGCCGCAGCCTGATCGCCCCCGTCGTCGCCCCCGTCGCCGCCCCCGTCGCCGCCCCCGTCGTCGCCCCCGGGACCCCGGCCAAGGAACCGGCGGAGTGACCCGTGACCGCACCACGCCCCGACCGTCCCGGCCATGACCGTTCAGGCCCCGATCCCGCGGCCCGCCCCGGCGCGCTGGTCCGAGGTGCTGCGCGGCACGCCGGCATTGCCGATGATCCTTGTCACCGTGGCCGGCCACATGATGCTGTTCGGGATGCTGACGCCGGTCATGGCGACCTATGCGCAGGGGTTCGGCGTGCCGGGCTGGCAGATCGGGTTGATGATCTCGCTGTTTGCCGTGGGGCGCCTGGCGGCCGACCTGCCGGCGGGGGTCCTGGCCGGGCGCACCGGGCTGCGGCTGCTGCTGTGGGGCGGGCCCGCGCTGTGCGGGGTCGGCGGGCTGATCGGTGGATTGGCGACCGAATATGCGCAGGTGCTGGCCGGCCGCATCGTGCAGGGTGTCGGATCGGGTCTCTACATGACGGCGGCCACGATCTATGTCGCGCGGCTGAGCGCGCCCGACAACCGCGGCAAGCTGATGGCGATGTTCCAGGGCGCGATGCTGGTGGGCGCCTCGCTGGGCCCGGTGACGGGCGGCTGGGCGGCGGCGGCGCTTGGACCGGGCGGGCCCTTCCTGGCCGGCGCCGCGATCGGCTTCGCCACGGCGCTGGCCGCCGCGATCATGGCGCGCGAACCCCAGGCGAAACCGGCCCCGGGTCACGCCCACCGGCCGCCGCTGGCGCTGATCCTGAGCCTGCCGTTCCTGAGCGTTCTGGCGGTGAACCTGGGCGTGTTCCTGACCCGCACCGTCGGCCAGTGGCAGCTTCTGCCGCTGCTGGCGACCGAACGTTTCGCCGCCAGCCCGGGCCAGATCGGCCTGGCGATCACGCTGTCGGCGGTCGGCACCCTTGCCGTGCTGCCGCTGACGGCGCGGTTGATCGAGCGGGTTCCGGGCGTGCCCGTCATCGCCGGATCGCTGCTGGCCACGATCCTGTGCCTTGTGGCGATTGCGCTGGCGCCCTCGATGTCGATGCTGCTGGCGGCGATGGTGGCGATGGGCCTGGCGACCGGCGTCACCGGCCCGGCCATCGCCGCCTACGCGGTCGAGATCTCGGACCCCGAACACCACGGCCCCGCCATGGGCGCGCTGCGTTTTGCCGGCGATCTGGGCTACCTCGTCGGGCCGATTTCCTTCGGCTTCATCGTCGATGCGACGGATATCGGACAGGCCGGCGGCATGCTGCTGAACGCGGGCCTCGTCGGCGCCATGGTCGCTTTGCTTGTCCTGACCCGTCGCCGCGCCCGGCACGGCTTTTCCTGACCCACCCGACCGTCCACACCAACAAGGAGACACACCATGACTGACCGCATCTGGGACCAATTCCTGACCGACCGCGACAAGGAGGTCTTCGCCGCCTCGGGCTTTGGCGCGATGGCCGATTGGGGCGAACGCCCTGCCCTGCTGATCATCGACGTGAACTATGCCTTCTGCGACGAGGAATCGATGCCGATCCTCGAGTCGATCAAGAAATGGCGCACCTCCTGCGGCGAAGTCGCCTGGGAGGCGATGCCGGTCCTGCAACGCCTGATCGACACCTGCCGCGGCAAGGGCATCCCGGTGATCTACACCACCGGCATCCGCCGCCCCGACAATTGGGACAGCGGCAGCTGGACCTGGAAGAACAAGCGCCGGCAGGAGGAACGCAAGCCGGTCCTCACCTCGGACGGGCGCGACGGCAACGAGATCGTGGACGCGATCGCCCCCGGCCCGCGCGACATCGTCGTGCACAAGCAGAAACCCTCGGGCTTTGCCGGCACGCCGCTGCACAGCTACCTGCAGCTGCTGGGCTGCGACAGCGTGATCGTGACCGGCACCACCACCTCGGGCTGCGTGCGGGCCACCGTGCTCGATGCCTTTTCGCTGAATTTCCGGGTGACGGTGGTCGAGGACGGCTGCTTTGACCGCGCCCAGGCAAGCCACGCGATCAACCTGTGCGACATGCATGCGAAATACGCCAACGTGATGCCCAGCGACGCGGTGATCGATCACCTCAACACGCTGTCGCAGGGCATGTTCGACCTGCCCTCGGGCGCGGGGATGACCGCAACCGCGGCGGAGTGAGCGCCAGGGCCGCGACGCCCCCTCGCCGGGGCCGCCGCGGTCTGACAAGGTGATGGCATCCATCACCGACCCAGGGGACCCCGGCCGTGACTTTTTCCAGATCCGACTATGTCTTTCTCGCGCTGGCGATTGGCGGCGGCGCGGCCTGTCTGCGGCAGGGCGGCCTGCCGCTTGTCGCCGCCGGGCTGGCCGAGGCCGGCTGGCTCTTGCTGATCGTGCTGCCGCAGCTCGCGGCGGGCCTGTTGCTGGGGGGGCTGATCTCGCGCCTTGTCGGGCGCGAGAAAGTCGCCGCCCTGCTGGGCACGAAATCAGGCATGAAGGGCCTGATGCTGGCCACGGCGGCCGGCACGATCACACCCGGCGGGCCCTTCACCTCGTTTCCCATCGTCCATGCGCTCTGGGTCGCGGGGGCCGATGCGGGCGCCCTGATCGCCTATCTGACGGCCTGGGCGCTGATCGGGTTGAACCGGCTGATCGTCTGGGAGCTGCCCTTGATGGGGGCCGAATTCGCGCTGGTGCGCACGCTGGTCTGCCTGCCGTTGCCGATCGTCGCCGGGCTGATCGCCCGGGCGCTGGTCCGCTCGCCTGTCCTTGCGCTCAGAAAGGCGCCCGCCGAATGATCGCCGCGGCCATCACCATATGGAGCATCGTCGCCACGCTGGCGCTGGTCGTGTTCCGCCGTCAGGGCCGATCCGGCCTAGCCGCCGCCGGCACCGCGGCAATCGACCAGGGCCGCGCGCTGATGATCCGCCTGCCGCTGGCGTTGCTGGCGGCCAGCTTTCTCATGCAGGTGCTGCCGGTCGATGCGCTGGTCGGCGTGATCGGGCCGCAATCCGGACTGGCCGGCATCGCCGTCGCCGCGCTGATCGGCGGGATCCTTCCGGGCGGGCCGATGACCTCGTTTCCGATCGCGCTGGTGATCCTGCAGGGCGGCGCCGGCCTGCCGCAGATCGTGGCGCTGATCACCGGCTGGTCGGTCTTTGCGCTGCACCGGGTGCTGGCCTACGAGGCGCCGATCATGGGCTGGCGTTTCGTCGCGCTGCGCCTGGCCGCCAGCCTTGTGCTGCCGCTGGCCGCGGGCCTGATGGCCCAGGCCCTGCTTCCCCTTGTTCCCTGACACCAACCCCAAGGAGCCTGCCATGACACCCGACCGTTTCGAAGACCACGCCTGGAAGGACATCGTCCCCGACGACCTGCTGAAGATCTACGAACCCTACCGGCGCGAGACCGTGGTCGGGCCGAACCCGGCGCTGCTGTTGATCGACCTTTACAACCTGGCCTACCAGGGCGGGCCGAAACCGCCGCAGGAGCTTCAGGACAGCTACCCCTCGAGCTGCGGGATCCACGCCCATCGGGCGATCGACCCCACGAAACGCCTGATCGCCGCAGCCCGGGCGGCCGGCATCCCGATCATCTATTGTTTCGGCGACACGGCCCCGCAGGGCGCCCCCCGCCGGGTTGGCGCGACCCATCGAAAAGGGGTGAAGCGTGACCCGAAAGACTTTGAAATATATCATGAATTCACCCCGGAGCCGGGTGACATCCTGATCCCCAAACAGCGCGCCAGCATCTTTGCGGGCACACCGCTGGTCTCGCATCTCAACATCCTCGGCGTGAACAGCGTGATCGTCTGCGGCGAAAGCACGTCGGGCTGCGTGCGGGCCAGCTGTGTCGATGCCTATTCGACCGGATTGCATGTCTCTCTGGTCGAAGACTGCACCTACGACCGGCACGAGATGATCCACAAGATGAACCTGTTCGACCTGCACCACAAATACGCCGATGTCATGGCGGTCGAAGAGGTGGTGGCGCATCTGTCCGATCTTGCCGCCAGCCGGGCCGCCGCGCAATGTGCCTGATCGGCCGCGCCATCCCCCGGGCCGAGGACGTGGCCCTTCTGACCGGGCGCGGCCGCTTCACGGACGACGCGACACCCGATGGCGCGGCGCATCTGGTCTTCCTGCGCGCGACCGCCGCGGCCGGGCGGATCACCGCGCTGGACACCGCCGCCGCGGCCGCGATGCCGGGCGTGCTGGCGGTGATCGACGCCGCCGCGCTGCGGGCGGCCGGGATCGCGCCCTTCGCCCCGCCGCGCGTGCCGCCGCAGCTTGCGCGCGGCGCGGTCCGCGCGGCGCCCTTTCCGGCGCTGGCCGACGGTCGGATCGGCCATGTCGGTCAGCCGATCCTCGCCATCGTGGCCGAGACCGAGACCCAGGCCCTCGACGCACTCGAGGCGGTCGCGATCGAGATCGCCGACCGGCCCGCCGTCGCCGATATGGCGGCCGCGCTGACCGGCCCCGCTGTCTGGCCGATCGCCCCCGACAACCGGCTTTTCCGGGTCGAGATGGGCGATGCCGCAGCGGTCGAGGCGGCGATGACGGGGGCCGCGCATCGGGTCACCCGGCGGCTGCGGATCAGCCGCGTGACGGCCGCCCCGATGGAGCCGCGCGGCGCGATCGGCCAGTGGGATGCCGCGGCCCGGCGCTATACGCTGATCACCGGCACACAGGCCAGCCACCGCCTGGCCGAGGGGGTCGCGGCGCTCATGGGGGTGGCGTCCGACCGGCTCCGGGTGGTTTCGGGCGATTGCGGCGGCTCTTTCGGGATGCGCAACGGGGCCCTGCCGGAATATGCCCCGATCCTGCTTGCCGCGCGGCTGACCGGCCGGCCGGTGCGCTGGATCGAAAGCCGCTCCGAAGCCTTTCTGGCCGATCCGCAGGCCCGCGAACAGGTGGTGGAGGCGACGCTGGCGCTGGATGCCGGGGGCCGGTTCCTGGCCCTGTCGGTCGGGATCGCCGCGGGGATCGGCGCCTTCGCCCTGCCCGGCTCGCTGATGCCGAGCTTCAACAACCTTCCCTCTCTGGCCGGCGTCTACCGCCTGCCCGCGATCCATGCGACGGTCGAGGGGGTGCACCTGAACACCCAGACCACCGCCGCCTATCGCGGCGCCGGACGCCCCGAGGCGGCCCATGTCATCGAACGGATGATCGACCTTGCCGCCCGCGCAACCGGGATCGACCGGGTGGCCCTGCGCCGCCGGAACATGCTGTCCCCGGGCGATCTGCCCTATCGCAACGCCCTGGGCTTTACCTATGACAGCGGCGATTTTCCGGCCGTGCTGGACCGTGCCCTGACGACCGCCGACTGGGCCGGCTTCGCCGGGCGCCGGGCCGATGCCGCGGCACGGGGGCGGTTGCGGGGCATCGGCCTGGCGGCCTGTATCGAGATCGCCGGCGGCCCGCCCTCGGGTCCGATGCCCGAATACGCCGCCGCGACCCTTGGCCCGAACTTCTGCACCCTGCGGCTGGGGACCGGCGATGCCGGCCAGGGCCACGCCACGGCCTTTGCCCAGATCGCGGCGGACCGGCTGGGCCTGCCGATCGACCGCATCCGGGTGACGACCGGCGATACCGACCTGGTGCCCCGGGGCACCGGCAGCTTCGGGTCGCGCAGTATCGGCGCGGCCGGATCCGCGCTGGCACGGGTCTGTGACGACCTGATCGCGCAATTGCTGCCCGATGCGGCCCGGCATATCGACGCGCCCGAGGCCGATCTGCGGTTCGCGCAGGGCACCTTCGGTCTGCCCGGCACCAATCGCGCGGTCACCCTGGCGGCTTTGCTGGCGACCGAAACCCCGACCGTCAGCAGCGCGCTCTGGGCGGCGACCCGCGGCCCGAGCTATCCCAACGGCTGCCATGTCGCCGAGGTCGAGATCGACCCCGAGACCGGGGCCCTGACGCTGTGCCGGTATCTGGCCGTCGAGGATATCGGGCGCGTCATCAATCCGGCCCTGGCCGCGGGGCAGTTGCATGGCGGCATCGCCCAGGGCGTGGGCCAGGCGCTGATGGAGGCGATCCGCTACGCGCCGGACAACGCCCAGCCGCTTACCGGCAGTTTCATGGATTACGCCCTGCCGCGCGCTGCCGACCTGCCGTTCTTCGATCTGGAAACCCTGCCGGTCGAAACCGGCGCGAACCTGCTGGGCACCAAGGGCGTGGGCGAAGCCGGGACCGTCGGCGCCCTTCCGGTGCTGGCATCGGCGATCGCAGATGCCCTGGCGCCTTTCGGCATCGACCATGTCGACATGCCGGCGACGCCTGCCGCCATCTGGGAGGCGATCCGCAGCGCCCGCGCCTGACAGGTCACATCGTCGGCGGCGTGTTCACCCAAAGCGCGCGCACCACCTCGGTCCCGGTATTGGCATAGCGGTGATCGAGCATCGACGAAAAGAAGATCCCGCCGCCGGCGGCCACCGGATAGCTGTGATCTTTGACGATGACGTCGAGCGTGCCGTCGAGCACGAAGATGAATTCTTCGCCCTCATGTTGCAGGAATCGCGGCTGTTCGGCCCCCGGCGCGAGGTGCAGCAGGTTCACCTGCAGCAGCCCCTGCTTGTCGAAGGGCAGGACACGGTCGAACCAGACAAGGCGGTTTTCCTCGCCGTCCTGGGCCGGACGTTCGACGAACCGTTCTGCCGGAAACACCGTCACCGGATCGGCGCCATCATCCTGCGGCCCGACGATCAACAGGTCGGGAACCGTGGTGTCCAGCGCCTCGGCCAAGCGGTGCAACATGGCCAGTGACGGCGACAGGCGGCTGTTCTCGAGCTTGGAAACCATGCTTTCGGAACAATCCACGATCTCGGCCAATTGACGCAGCGTGTAGCCTTTCATCAGGCGGGCATGGCGGATCCGGCGTCCGTGATGCGAAATCCGACGTTCGGCGCGCTTTGCTCCGCGTGGCTGCTTCATGGGTCTCCGATCCTGCGCGTGGTTCTTGCCAGAAACCGGCAGATACGGGGCAGCGCAGTCAAAATCAAGTGCGTTGACCGCGCATCAAGGAAAATTCGCGCTCTTGTCGCAGCGTCACCAAGGGGCGCGCGGCCGCCCGGCTCAGGCCTGGGCGAGGATCCCGTCTAGCGCCGCATCCCCAAGCGGGACGGGATTGCCGGCAAACGACGACGACCCCCGCGCATCGGCCGCCAGGCGCGGATGATCGGCCGGCGCGATCCCCAGATCGACCAGCCGCCCCAGTCCGTGGTCCCGGGCCCAATGCACCAGCCCGTCCGGATCCCCGAAGCGGGCGCCGATGCACTCGGCCACCCAATCCAGACGCGCCCGCGCGTCGCTGTGCGCCGGCGCGGCGGCACGGTTGGCCTTCAGCACCGGCACAAGAAGCATGCCGCAAATCGCGCCATGTGCGGCCCCGGTCCGTCCGCCGATCACCCCGGCCAGCCCGTGCACCGCGCCAAGGCCCGCATTGGCCAGCGCGATGCCCCCGGCAAGGCTGGTCAGCGCCATGTCGTCCCAGGCGGCGTCATCGGCCGCCTCGATCAGCCGTTTCAGGGCGGCCAGCCCCCGCGGAATGGCATCGCGGCACAGCGCATCCGTGAGCGGGGTCGCGCGCCGGCCGACGAAAGGCTCGATGACCTGGGTCACCGCGTCGAGCCCCGATGCGAGCACGACATGGCGCGGGCAGGAGCGCGCAAGCTCGGGATCGACGATGGCCAGTGCCGGACAGAGGCGCGGGTCGCGCAGGCTGACCTTGCGGGCGGCTTCGGGCACCTGCAGCACCGCGTTGCGGGTGACCTCTGCCCCGGTTCCGGCGGTGGTCGGGATCGCGACGACCGGCAGCGGTGCGGCGTCCAGCGGCTTGCCGTCGCCCACCACCTCGAGATACCGCAGCGGGCCGTGCGGCGCGGGCACCAATGCGGCAAGCGCCTTGCCATGGTCGATCACCGCGCCGCCGCCGATGGCGATGACGAGGTGCGGCGCGAATGGCCGGGCCGTTTCGCAATCGGCCTGGATCGTGGCAAGATCCGGCTCTCCGCGGGCGATGATCTCGACGACATCGGCGCCCCGCCGGCGCAGGGTCTGCACCAGATCGTCGGCCGCCGCGACCGAGGCGCTGCGCACCGCCAGGATGCGCCGCGCCCGCGCCAGCGCGAACGGCGCGGCCTCGGCAAGGGTGCCGCGCCCGAAGCGGATGGCGCCCGCGGTGGCAAAGCCGAAGGGCGCGATCGTCATACCGCCAGCACCGCGGTGACGGCGCGTTTCCACCGGTCGTAGCGGGCGGCGCGGGTCGCGTCGTCCATCTCGGGGGTGAACTGACGCTCCATCGCCCAGGTCGCGGCGAATTCCTGCATGTCGGGCCATGCGCCGGCGCGGCTGCCGGCCAGCCATGCGACGCCCAGCGCCGTGGTTTCCAGCACCGCGGGCCGGTCCACCGGGGCCCCGATGATGTCGGACAGGAACTGCATCGCATAATCGTTGGCCGCCATCCCGCCATCGACCCGCAACGAGGGCTGGGCCCCGTCCCGCGCCCAGTCGGCCTGCATCGCTTCCAGAAGGTCGCGGGTCTGGAAGCCCACGGATTCCAACGCCGCCCGGGCGAATTCGGCGGGGCCGGAATTGCGCGTCATGCCGAAGATCGCGCCCCGCGCCTCGGGCGCCCAATAGGGCGCGCCAAGACCGACGAAGGCCGGAACCAGGATCAGGTCCTGCCCCGGGTCCGCGGCCTCGGCCAGGCCCCGGGTTTCGGGGGCGGCGCGGATCATCTTGATCCCGTCGCGCAGCCATTGCACCACCGCGCCGGCGATGAAGATGGAGCCCTCGAGCGCATAGGTCGGCTTGCCGTCCAGCTGATAGGCGATCGTCGTCAACAGCTTGTTGGTCGAGGCGACAGCTTTCTCGCCCGTGTTCAGCACGGCGAAACAACCGGTCCCGTAGGTCGATTTCAACATGCCGGGGGTGAAACAGGCCTGCCCGATCGTGGCCGCCTGCTGGTCTCCCGCGACGCCGAGAATGGGGATTTCGCGACCGAAAAGATCGGCCCGCGTCACCCCGAATTCAGAGGCGCAATCGCGCACTTCGGGCAGCATCTCGACGGGGATGTCGAACAGATCGCAGATCGTGCGGCTCCAGCGGCCCTTGTGGATATCATACAGCATGGTGCGCGCGGCATTGGTGGCATCGGTGACATGGGCGCGCCCGCCGGTCAGGTTCCAGATCAGCCAGCTGTCGACGGTGCCGAAGGCCAGTTCGCCGCGCCGGGCGCGGTCGCGGGCGCCGTCGACGCTGTCGAGCAGCCATTTCACCTTGGTGGCCGAGAAATACGGATCGGCGAGCAGGCCGGTGCGGGCGGTGATCAGCGGCTCATGGCCCTGCGCGCGCAGCCTGGCGCAGAAATCGGCCGTGCGCCGGTCCTGCCAGACGATCGCGTTGTGGATCGGCCGTCCCGTGGCGCGGTCCCAGATCAGGGTGGTTTCGCGCTGGTTGGTGATGCCGATGGCCGCGATATCGGCCGCATGCAGCCCCGCCTTTTCGATCGCCGCGCGCGCGGTGGCGGCCGTGGTCGCCCAGAGGTCCGAGGGGTCGTGTTCCACCCAGCCCGAGGCGGGGTAATGCTGGGCGAATTCTTCCTGCGCGACGGATGCGATCCGCATTGCGGCGTCGAACACGATGCCCCGGCTGGATGTGGTTCCCTGATCTAGGGCAAGAATATGTCCCATCGGATGGTGTCCTTTCGGTGAACCTGGCGGTCAAGCGCGCACGGCCGCGCCGGATCGGGCGCGGCCGCACGGGGGTGCCGGGGCCGCGACGATGGCGGCCCCGGCGGGTGGGATCATTCGGTCCAGCGGCGGATCAACTCGTCATAGGCGACGGTCATCGGCTCGCCACGCTCGTCCTCGAGTTGCGGCCAGGGCGCACCGGGCTGGGCCAGCCAGACCTCCGGATCCTGCTCTTCGTTGAGCAGGGGCCCGAATTCGCCCTGCACGCCGGCGCGTTCGAGGCGCGCCATCACATCCTCCTGCTCGGCGCACAGCCCGTCCAGCGCTTCCTGCGCGGTGCTGTCCCCGGAGGACGCGTTGCCGATATACTGCCACCACAGCTGCGCCAGGCGCGGGTAATCCGGCACGTTGAACCCGGTATCGGTCCACTTCTCGCGTTCGGGCGAGCGGTAGAATTCGACCAGGCCGCCCAGACGCGGCGCGCGTTCGGTAAAGCTGTCGTGGTTGATGGTGGATTCGCGAATGAAGGTCAGCCCGTAATGCGACTTGGCCACGTCCACGGTCATCGAGCTGATGAACTGGGCATAGAGCCAGGCCGCCTGGGCGCGGTCCACCGGGGTGGATTCGAGGATCGTGGCAGAGCCCACATCCTGATACCCGACCTTCATGCCTTCCTGCCAATAGGCGCCATGCGGGCTGGGCGCCATCCGCCATTTCGGCGTGCCGTCATCGTTCACCACCGGCAGACCGTCGGCGACCATGTCGGCGGTGAAGGCGGTATACCAGAACACCTGCTGGGCGATGTTGCCCTGCGCCGGCACCGGACCCGATTCCGAGAAGTTCATGCCCGCGGCCTCCGGCGGGGCGTAGTTGTTGAGCCATTCCACGTATTTCTCGATCGAGTAGACGGCCGCCGGGCTGTTGGTGGCCCCACCGCGCGCCATGCACGAGCCGACCGGCTGGAAGTTCTCGTTGACGCGGATGCCCCATTCGTCGATCGGCACCCCGTTCGGAAGCCCCAGATCCGAGGCGCCGGCCATCGACAGCCAGGCATCGGTGAAGCGCCAGCCGAGCGATGGATCGCGGCGGCCGTAATCCATGTGGCCATAGACATTCTGCCCGTCGATTTCGCGGCCCGTAAAGAAGGCGGCGATGTCCTCGTAGGCGGCCCAGTTCACCGGAACGCCCAGCGGGTAGCCGTATTCGGCCTCGAATTCGGCCATGATCTCGGGGTCGGTGAACCAGTCGTAGCGGAACCAATAGAGGTTGGCGAATTGCTGCACCGGAAGCTGGTAGAGCTTGCCATCCGGCCCGGTCGCCGACGCCAGGCCGATGAAGTCGTCGAGGTTCAGGTTGGGGTTGGTGAAATCCGCCCCGTCCCCGGCGATCCAGTCGGTCAGGTTGCGCGCCTGCTGATAACGCCAATGGGTGCCGATCAGGTCCGCGTCGTTGATATACATGTCAAAGACGTTTTCGCCGGTCTGCATCTGGGTCTGCAGCCGTTCGACCACATCGCCTTCGCCGATCAGGGTATGGGTGACCTCGATCCCGGTGATCGCCGTGAAGGCGGGCGCCAGGACGCGGGCTTCCCATTCATGGGTGGTGATGGTTTCGGAGACCACGTTGATCGACATGCCGGCATGCGGCGCGGCGGCGTCGATGAACCATTGCATCTCGGCTTCCTGGTCTTCGCGGCTCAGCGCCGACAGCTCGCCGATATGTTCGTCGAGGAACGCGCGCGCCGCGTCCATGTCGGCGAAGGCCGGCGCGCCCAGTGCCGTCAAGGCAAGCGCCAGCGCGGTTGACGTTCGTTTCATCCGGTTCATTTGTTTTCCTCCCATGGAATGAACAACGGTTGGTCGTTTCAGGCGCGTCCGGGCCCTGCGGCTTCGAAGGGCCTTGCGGGCCCGGACGCTGCTTCGATCGCGCGCTCTAGACCCAGCGGAACACCGCCGCGGCATAGATCGCGCAAAGCCCCAGGGCCCAGCCTTGCGGCAGGCCGCTCAGGGCCAGCCAGCCGGCATTGATGAAGGCCGAGCCCAGAAGCGTGATGAACAGCCGGTCGCCCCGCGTCGTCTCGATCCGCAGGATGCCGACGCGCGGCGTTTCGGGATATCTGATCCCGAGGATCGTGAAGAGGACAAGAAGGCCTGCGATCACGCCAAAGAAGATCGCGGTCGGCCCGGTCCATGCCATCCATTGCAGGTTCATCGGTTCCCCCCTTTCACACGCGCCCCAGGGCAAAGCCCTTGGCGATGTAGTTGCGCACGAAGTAGATCACGAGCGCGCCGGGGATGATCGTCAGCACCCCGGCGGCGCAGAGCACGCCCCAATCCAGCCCCGAGGCCGAGACCGTCCGCGTCATGATCGAGGCGATGGGTTGCGCGTTCACGGCCGTCAATGTCCGGCTGAGCAGCAGTTCGACCCATGAGAACATGAAGCAGAAGAACGCGGCGACCCCGATGCCGCTTGCGATCAGCGGCATGAAGATCTTCACGAAGAAGCGCGGAAAGGAATAGCCGTCGATATAGGCGGTCTCGTCGATCTCCTTGGGCACGCCGCGCATGAAGCCTTCGAGGATCCAGACCGCCAGCGGCACGTTGAACAGCGTATGGGCCAGCGCGACGGCAAGATGGGTGTCGAACAGACCGACGCTGGAATAGAGCTGGAAGAAGGGCAGCGCAAAGACCGCGGGCGGCGCCATGCGGTTGGTCAGCAGCCAGAAGAACAGGTGCTTGTCGCCCAGGAACCGGTAGCGGCTGAAGGCATAGGCCGCCGGCAGCGCCACGGCCAGCGACAGGAAAGTGTTGATCACCACATAGGTGATCGAATTGACATAGCCCATGTACCAGGAGGCATCGGTCAGGATCACGCGGTAATTGTCCAGCGTCGGGTTCTGCGGCCACAGGGTGAACCCGCCCAGGATCTCGCGGTTGGTCTGCAGGCTCATCTTCACCAGCCAGTAGATCGGGATCAGCATGAACAGCAGATAGGCCACCATCACCACATGCCGCGTGCGGATCCGGGGCATGGCACGGCCCGGCGCGGCTGCGGAAAGGGGGTCGGTCGTCGTGGTCATCACTTGCCCTCCGCCTTGTCGAGATTGGTCATCACCGTGTAGAACACCCAGCTGACCAGAAGGATCACCAGGAAATACATCAGGCTGAACGCCGCCGCCGGCCCGAGGTCGAACTGCCCCAGCGCCATTTTCACCAGGTCGATCGACAGAAAGCTGGTCGCGCTGCCGGGACCGCCGCCGGTGACGACGAAGGGTTCGGTATAGATCATGAAACTGTCCATGAACCGCAGCAGGATCGCGATCAGCAGCACGCCCTGCATCTTCGGCAGCTCGATATGGCGGAACACCTTCCAGCGGCTGGCCTGGTCGATCTTGGCGGCCTGGTAATAGGCCTGCGGGATGGATTGCAGCCCGGCATAGGCCAGAAGCGCCACCAGCGAGGTCCAGTGCCAGACATCCATCACCACCACGATGACCCAGGCATGCAGGCCATTGCGCGCATAGTTCCATTCGATGCCCAGTTCCGACAGCGAATAGCCCAGAAGCCCGATGTCGGTGCGCCCCAGGATCTGCCAGATCGTGCCGACCACGTTCCACGGGATCAGCAGCGGCAAGGCCATGAGCACCAGGCAGACCGACGCCCACAGGCCGCGCTTGGGCATGCACAGCGCGACGGCGATGCCCAGCGGGATCTGGATCGCGAGGATGATCGCCGAAAACGCCAGCTGCCGGCCCAGCGCGCCATGTATCCGGTCATCGGTCAGCACATCCTGGAACCAGCCCAGACCGTGCCAGAAGAACACGTTGTTCCCGAAGGTGTCCTGGACCGCGTAATTGACCACGGTCATCAGCGGGATCACGGCCGAAAAGGCCACCAGAACCAGGACCGGCAGGACCAGGAACCACGCCTTGTTGTTTTGCACCTTGTCCATCAGACGGCTTCCTTCTGCGGGGTGGCGACCGAATGCAGCGGCGGCACGCGCCAGTCGTCGAGATAGACATTGACGCGCTCGGGCCGGAATTTCAGACGATGCGCATCGGCGGGCACAGGGGCGCCTTCTGGCAGGATGGCATTGATCGGCTGGCCGGCGAAATCGGCGCGCAGGATCTGGTGGCGGCCGACATCCTCGATCCGGCGGATCGTCACCGGCAGGCCCTCGTCGTCGTCGGACAGCGACACGAATTCGGGGCGCACACCGATCTGGACCCGCCCGTCCAGCGCCCGGTAGCCGCCCGCAAGCGGCACCTCGTGGCCGGCGACCCTGGCCATGTGGCCCGAAACCTCGGCCTCCAGAAGGTTCATCCCCGGCGAGCCGATGAAATAGCCCACGAAGGTGTGTTCGGGCGCGTCGAACAGCTCTTCGGGCGTGCCCAGCTGCACCACCCGCCCGTCATGCATCACCACCACCTTGTCGGCGAAGGTCAGCGCCTCGGTCTGGTCATGGGTCACGTAGATCATCGTGTGCCCGAACTCGTTGTGCAGCGCCTTGAGCTGGGTCCGAAGCTCCCATTTCATGTGCGGGTCGATCACCGTCAGCGGTTCGTCGAAGAGGATCGCATTGACATCCTCGCGCACCATGCCGCGGCCAAGGCTGATCTTCTGCTTGGCATCGGCCGTCAGCCCGCGCGCCTTGCGGTTCATCACCTGGTCCATGCCGATCATCGCGGCGATCTTCTGCACGCGCCCGGCCACATAGGCCGGATCCATGCCCCGATTGCGCAGCGGAAAGGCCAGGTTGTCGCCCACGGTCATCGTGTCGTAGACGACCGGGAACTGGAACACCTGCGCGATGTTGCGCTGCACCGTATCGGCCCGGGTCACGTCGCGATCGCCGAACAGGACCCGCCCGCGCGTGGGGATCAGCAGCCCCGAAATGATGTTCAGAAGCGTGGATTTGCCGCAGCCGGACGCGCCCAGAAGCGCATAGGCCTCTCCGTCATTCCAGACATGGTCGAGCTGCTTGAGGGCGAAATCGTCGTCGTCCGTCGGTTTGGGCAGGTAGGAATGGGCAAGATTGTCGAGCGTGATGCGGGCCATCTTTTCCCCCTCAGGCCGCGGCCGCATAGGCCGCGGGCGCGACCAGTTCGCCGCTTTCGGCAAAGACATAGACATGGGCGGCATCGAGCCAGACCTCGATCGGCGCGCCGAATTGAAGCTCTTGCACCCCGTGGATCAGCCCGACCCAGCGGTCTGCGCCATGATCGAGATGCAGGAAGGTCTCGGATCCGGTGATTTCGGTGACCTTCAGGCGGCACCGGAAATGCAGGCCATCGCGGCCCTGCGCGCCCAGATGCAGGTGGTCGGGCCGGAACCCGGCCTGGTAGGCGCCATCGGCCAGGGCGGCAAGCGCCCCGGTGGCGGGCGCTGTCTGCCCGTCGCCGAAGCTGATCCGGTCGCCCGCCTTGACGACGCGGGTGAAATTCATCGGCGGGTCCGAAAAGACCCGCGCGGTGGTCGCGTCGCAGGGCTGGCGATAGACCTGCGGAGTCGATCCGAACTGGGTCACGCGGCCTTCCCAGAGGGTGGCCACATTGCCGCCCAGCAAAAGCGCTTCTTCCGGTTCCGTGGTCGCGTAGACGAAGATCGCGCCGGATTCCGCGAAGATGCGGGGGATCTCGGCGCGCAATTCCTCGCGCAGCTTGTAGTCGAGATTGGCCAGCGGTTCATCCAGCAGCACCAGCCCGGCATCCTTGACCAGGGCCCGCGCCAGCGCACAGCGCTGCTGCTGGCCGCCCGACAGCTCCAGGGGTTTGCGCGCCAGCATCGGCGTCAATTGCATCAGTTCGGCCGCGGCCTGCACGCGCCGGTCGATCTCGGCCCGGCCCAGCCCCATCAGCCGCAACGGCGAGGCGATGTTGTCATAGACCGACATCGACGGGTAGTTGATGAACTGCTGATAGACCATCGCCACCTTGCGGTCCTGAACCCGCATGCCGGTCACATCCGTGCCTTCCCACAGGATGCGCCCCGTCGCCGGCTGATCCAGCCCCGCCATCAGCCGCATCAACGTGGTCTTGCCCGATAGCGTCGGCCCCAGCAGGACGTTCATCGTGCCACGTTCCAGCGCAAGATCGGTCGGATGGACATGCAGCTTGCCCTCCACGACCTTGGACACCCCCTCCAGTACCAGCGACATTTCGCGTCCTCCTCTCGACACTCACCCTATTCCGCGGCGCGGGTGCTCGGGTTTGCATGCGTTTCCATCCATTCGCCCAGCGCCCGGACCTGCCCGGTATCAAGGCGCAGGCCCAGTTTGCTGCGCCGCCACAGCACATCCTCCGGTGTGCTTGCATATTCATGACCCATCAGCCAGCGCAGCTCGGCCTCGGTCAGGGTGGCGCCGAAATCGCGCCCCAGGTCCGCCGCGCTGCGGGCGTCGCCCAGGATCAGGCGCGCCTCGGTGCCATAGGCCCGGATCAGGCGACGCGCCCAGTCGTCGGTCAGGAACGGGTAGTCGCGGCGCAGCGCCTCGGCCAGGGCGGCCGCCCCGTCATGGGCGAAATCCCCGCCGGGCAAGGGCACGCCCGCCGTCCAGGGGCCCTTGGGCACGGTCAGGACAGCGCCGATCTTTTCCAGCGCCGATTCCGCCAGCCGGCGATAGGTCGTGATCTTGCCGCCGAAGACATTGAGAACCGGCGCCCCGGCGGATTGGTCGACCCGGAGCGTGTAATCGCGTGTCGCCGCCGTGGCCGAACTTGCCCCGTCATCGTAGAGCGGGCGGACACCCGAATAGGACCAGACCACATCCTCGGGCGTGACCGGGCGCTCGAAATACCGGCTGGCAAAGGCGCACAGGTAATCGCGCTCGGCGTCCGTGCAGACCGGGGGCACCGTCGGATCGTCCTGTTCCGCGTCGGTCGTGCCGATCAGGGTGAATTCCTGCTCATACGGGATCGCGAAGATGATCCGGCCGTCGGTGCCCTGAAAGAAATAGCATTTGTCGTGATCGTAAAGCCTGCGGGTCACGATATGGCTGCCGCGCACCAGGCGCACGGAATCGCTGCTGTTCAGCCGGAGCTTCGCGTGGATCACGTCACCGACCCAGGGACCGGCCGCATTGACCAGCATGCGGGCGCGCACCACGGACCGCTGCCCGTCCCTGTCGATCGTCACCGACCAAAGCCCGTCTTCCGCCCGGGCGGAAACCACCTCTGAGCGGGTCAGGATGGTCGCGCCGCGGCGGTCCGCGTCACGGGCATTCAGCACCACCAGACGGCTGTCCTCGACCCAGCAATCGGAATATTCGAATGCCTTGTCGAACTCCGGCCGCAGCGGCACCCCCTCGGGGCGGTCGGCCAGCGCGATCGTCTTGGTCGCCGGCAGGATCTTGCGCCCGCCCAGGTGATCGTAAAGAAACAGGCCCACCCGGATCAGCCAGGCCGGTCGACGCCCCCGCATCCAGGGCATCAGCCGTGACAGCAACCGCGACGTCGGCGTGTCGCTCTCGAAGCGCATGTCGCGGTGATAGGGCAGCACGAAGCGCATCGGCCAGCTGATATGCGGCATCGCACGCAACAGGGTTTCGCGCTCGATCAATGCCTCGCGCACCAAGCGGAACTCGAAATATTCAAGATAGCGCAACCCGCCGTGAAACAGCTTGGTCGAGGCCGAGGAGGTCGCGCCGGCCAGATCGCCCTTTTCGGCCAGCACCACCGACAGGCCGCGCCCCGCGGCGTCGCGCGCGATGCCGCAGCCGTTGATGCCGCCGCCGATGATCAGCAGATCGACGGGCATTCCCGCGTTCGGGTCTGGATGGCTCTGTCCGGTCATTACCCCCCCGGGGACTTTGCGGTCATCTCTCTGTCACAAATCTAACCAAAACGAACATATACGCGCAAACATTTCTTCGTTGTTGCGTAATTTTTTTCGTTTTATAGAAACCGAAACCGACTTGCGCCGTGAATTCCCATCTTTTTGCGGAAGCCCGGGTTCGCTTGATCTGTCGAAACGAACACATCGCCGCGATCAGGGCGCGAATCGACCAAGGAAAGGAACCGACCATGTCCCAAGCCATGCGCCTGCCCGAGATCCTCAATATCGCCCGCCGCGACGGGCGCGTGACGGTCGAGGGCCTGGCGGCGCATTTCGACGTGACGCTGCAGACGATCCGCCGCGATCTGACGCTGCTGGCCGAACAGGGCAAGCTGGACAGGGTGCATGGCGGCGCCGTGCTGCAATCGACGATCGCCAATATCGGCTACGAGGATCGGCGCGGCCTGAACGATGCCGCCAAGACCGCCATCGCGGCGCGCTGCGCCCGCGACATTCCCGACGGCTGTTCGATCTTTCTCAACATCGGCACGACGACCGAGGCCGTGGCCCATGCGCTGATGCGGCATCGCGACATCCTGGTGCTGACCAACAACATGAATGTCGCCAACATCCTGGTCGACAACCCGTCCTGCGAGATCATCGTGGTGGGCGGGTTGTTGCGGCGCTCTGACGGGGGGCTGATCGGCTCGGTCTCGACGCAGGCGGTCGGACAATTCAAGTTCGACCTGGCGGTGATCAGCTGTTCGGCGCTCGATGCGGATGGCGACATGCTGGATTACGACATCCAGGAAGTCGGCGTCAGTCAGGCGATCCTGAAACAGGCGCGGCGCAGTTTCCTTGTGGCCGATCAGTCGAAATTCCAGCGCCGCGCCCCCGCGCGCATCGGGTCGCTGGCGCAGGTCGACACGTTCTACACCGATGCCCCGCCGCCCCGGACCGTTCTGGACGCCTGCCGCGCCTGGGGCACGCGTGTGACCCTTGCCGAAACGCCCGGGTAGGGTCTGCCATCCCTGCCGGTGCCGGGTCAGCCGGTGCGGTGGCTTTGGCGCGAATGCCCGCGGGCCCGCCCTGCCCGCCGCGGGCGCCGGGGTCAGGCCGACGGGGTGTCGCCCGCCCGGCGCCCGACGCCTGGCTCCTCGAACAGGGCGTCCGGTTCGATCCCGCGTTTTTCGGCGCTCTCGCGCACGGCTTCTTGCAGACTGCCGCTGCGGGCCAGCAGACGCCGGAACCGCGCCTCGTCCAGCATCAGCAGCGTCGACGGCACGATCGCGCGCACCTCGGCGCGACGGGCCTTTTGCAGCAGGATCGCCATCTGCCCGAACATTTCGCCGCGGCCCAGGCGCCAGGTCTGGCCGGCGGTTTCCAGTTCCACCGCGCCCGAGGCGATGAAGAACACCCGCCGGGCGACGCTGTCCTTGCGTATGATCACCTCACCGGCATTGACATAGCGCATCTGCAACGCCCGCCCGAGGCGCCTGAGCACGGCGTCATCGAGTTCGGCAAACAGCGGGAACTGCCGGACCAGTTCGGCCCGCTGCAGCGCGATGTCCAGATGCGGACGCTCCTCGCTGGCGGCGCGGCGGGTATCGAGATCCTGCATCAGAGCCTTATGAACCTCGGCCCCGATCAGCCCGTCGTCGCGCATCGCGGTATATTCGCGCTCTTCCAGGCGCAGCGCGGTGCGGCGGATGAAGCGGCGTTCCAGCTCCTCGGCATAGCCCGGGTATTGCAGGCGCAGCCCGTCCAGCGCGGTCTCGACCATCTCGATCCGGCGCGTCAGAAGCTCGTGCAGCAATTCGGCCACGCGCCGGCCGTGAATGCGCCTAATGCGCCCGTCGATGAAGGCGCCGAGGTCGCGCAGGATCAGCCGCTGTGACAGCAGCCGTTCGAACCGGTCCGCCGTGATGCGCGCCAGCGGCCCGGACAGGCCGAGCCGGCCGTTCAGAAGCACCGCGACGCGGAATCCCGGGCCATAGGCAACGCTGCGGCGTGCCGCGCGGTTGTAGCCGCTGCGCCCCTGGCTGCGGGCGCCCTCGATCAGGCGTTCGGCATCGGACAGGACCTGTTCGGCCATCCGCGCCGAGATCGTCCGTTCGTGCATGCGGGCGACGATCCTGTCGCGTTCGTGGCCGGCCAGCGCGATCAGGCCAAGCGTGATCCGGTCCCGATCCAGGATGTCGGCGCCGTCCTCGGCCGATTTCACCGCCGCGTCCAGCCGCTCGCCGAAGCGCTTGGCCTCGGAACGGACGGTGTCGTGGCCGAGGTCGTAATTCTCGGTGGTGCGCGCCACGTCCTCGCGCACCGTCTGCAGCGCCACGGCGACCACCTGGCGCGACAGCGCCTCGTCGATCGGCGACAGCCGGTCCAGCCCCAGCCGGCCGATCACCCAGCGCAGGGTCGTGCCCTGCACGATCAGCGTGAACAGGGTGAACCCGGTGGCAAGAATGCCGACCACACGCTGGATGCCGTCGGGCACGCGGAAACTTTCGGTCACCGCAAGCGCCAGCGCCAGCGTCACGGCCCCCCGCAGGCCGCCCCACAGGATCGCGGCCCGGTAAGGCCGTTCGACGGCCGGAGACAGCCTGAGCAGGGTCAGCAGCGGCAGCAATCCGAACAGGACCACCGCCCGCGCGGCGATGGCGGCGAGGATCACCACGCCCACCAGCAGGAAATCCCCGATCCGCACCTCCTCCAGCAGCCGCGGGATCAGCAGCGCGGCAAGGATGAAGATCAGCGCGCCGGCCCAATGGGCCAGCACGTCCCAGATCTCGCGCAGGTTCGCCCAGGCCTGGGGTGGCAGGCGGCCGGGCCCGGACAGGTTCAGCGTCAGGCCGGCGGCGACCACGGCGATGACGCCCGAGGCGCCGACGCTCTGTTCCGCGCCGATATAGGCAAGATAGGGCAGCGCCACCGAAATCGAGATCAGCGCCAGTTCGTGCCGGCCGAACAGCGCCATCACCCAGACCGCGACCCTTGCGGCCAGCCAACCGGTGAGGGCGCCGCCGGCGATCAGAACCGGGAAGCGCGCCAAGGCCGCGCCAAGGTCGGGATCCGGCATTCCCAGCATCACGAAACCCATGAACAACCCGAAAAGCGCGATCGCCGCGGCGTCGTTCAGAAGGCTCTCGCCCTCGATGATCCGCGCCAGCCGGCGTGGCGCCGAGATCGAGCGGAAGATGCTGACCACCGCCGAAGGGTCGGTGGTGGACACGATCGCGCCGATCAGCAGGCAGGCCGCCAGCGGCAGGGTGCTGGCCCAGGACAGGGCATAGCCCACGCTGAGCGTCGCGACAACCACGGCGACGACCGCCAGCACCAGGATCGGAACCCAATCGTCCAGCATCCGGCGCAGGTTCATCCCCAGCGTCGCCTGGAACAGCAAGGTGGGCAGGAACACGTAAAGAAAGACGTTGGACCGGATCGGCAAGCCCAGGATCGCCTCGGCCACCGGGTTCAGCGCGTCGGTCAGGTCGGTCCGCAGGAAAAAGGTCGCGCCCGCGCCGATCAACACCCCCAGAACGGCGAGGATCACGCTGTAGGGCAGACGCAAGCGCGCGGCCAGCGGCTCTGCCGTGCCGATGACCAGAAACAGGGACGCGATGACCGTGGTGACAAGAACGATATCCATGATCCTGACCTAGCCGGATTTGCCGGTTCGGGGAATCGCCCGGGCCGAACAATCGACCGCCGGACGCCGGATGCCGTCACTTTGACCGTCGCGACGGCCCCTGCCCGCGCAACAGGCCCGCAAGGCGGGCGCCGGACCAACCCCTGACCGGGCGCGGGCGCCGTCCGCTGTTCCGGGACCGCCGGTGCAAGCTATGGCGACATCGGCGGATCGGCGCGGGGCGCGGCCGCATCCGGACCGGCCCGGGTGCCGCGGCCCTGGGCCCGGTTCAGGGCCAGCAGGGCCAGGATCAGCAGGACGCCGGCGATTTCCACCATCAGATCGGGCCAGAAACAGGCGATGACCCCGGGCACGATCAGCAGCCGCTGCCAGACCGCCATGGGCCGGAACAGGAACCCTTCGAGCGCCGCGGCAAAGCCTGCCAGCGCCACGACGGCGATGAACCCGCCCCAAAGCACCAGCGGCAGCGGACCGCCCAGGATGATCTCTTCGTTGAAGACCATGAACAGCGGGATCAGGTAAAGGCCCTTGGCGTATTTCCAGGCCTGGACGCTTGTCTCCATCGGTTTCGACCCGGCGATGGCCGCCCCGGCAAAGCCCGCCAGCGCCACCGGCGGCGTGACGTTGCTGTCCTGCGAATACCAGAAGACCAGCAGATGGGCGATCAGGATCGGCATGCCGAATTCCTGCGTCAGCGCCGGACCGACCAGGATGATCAGCACGATATAGGCCGCCGTCACCGGCAGCCCCATGCCGAGGATCAGGCTGGCGATCGCCACCAGAAGGATCGCAAGGACCAGGTTGCCGCCCGAAAACGCGATCATCATCGCCGAGAACTTGAGGCCGAGGCCCGTCAGGCCCACCACCCCGACGATGATCCCCGCCACCGCACAGGCCATCGACACGGCCACCGCGTTGCGCGCGCCCAGTTCCAGCGCCTGCAGGGTCAGGGTCAGGCCACGGCGGCACAGGGCGGCGAAACGCGCCCTCGTGGGGCCGTTTGCGAAAAAGACCCAAAGCGCACGGGCGGAGGCCGCGGCGACGATCGCCAGGATCGCGAAGAAGCCGACCCGCATCGGCGAATAGCCCGCCACCAGCAGCGCCACCAGCGCCAGCAGCGGCAGCAGGAAATGCCAGCCCTCGGCCAGCACCGCGCGCACGCCGGGCAATTCGGCCGCGCTCATGCCGGTCATGCCCTGTTTCACGGCGGCGATATGCACCAGCAGGTAGACCGAGCCGAAATAGAGCACGGCCGGAAAGATCGACACCAGCACGATGTCGACATAGGGCATCTGGGTGAATTCGGACATCAGGAAGGCGCCCGCGCCCATCAGCGGCGGCATGATCTGCCCGCCGGTGCTGGCCGCCGCCTCGATCCCGCCGGCCTGGGCGGGGCGATAGCCGAGCCGCTTCATCAGCGGGATGGTGAAGGCGCCGGTGGTGACCACATTGGCAATGGCGCTGCCGCTGATCGAGCCCATGCCGGCGCTGGCGATCACCGCCGCCTTGGCCGGCCCGCCGCGTTGGCGGCCGGTCGCGGCATAGGCCAGGTCGATGAAGAACCTGCCGGCACCGGTGACTTCAAGAAAGGCCCCGAACAGGACGAAAACAAACACGAACGTCGCCGCCACGCCCAGCGGTATCCCAAAGATCCCCTCGGCCCCCAGGGTCATCTGGCTGGCCAGCCGATCCAGCGAATAGCCGCGGTGGTTCAGGATCCCGGGCATCCAGTCGGCCAGGACAGGCAATTCGCCCCGGCCGCCGGCAAAGGCATAGGCGATGAAGACCGCGCCGATGATGGTCATGCCAAGGCCCACGGCGCGGCGCGCGCCCTCGAGCACCACCAGGATGGTCAGCACGCCGACCCAGACGTCGATGTCGCGCGGAAAGATCTGGTTGGCGATGGTGTCGATATTGACCGGCAGCCAGGCCCCGACGACCACCGAGGCCGCGATCAGCGTCCCGTCGACGGCCCAGCCCAGCGTGCCGCGCGGGCGATACCGGCCCCGGACCGGATAGATCAGAAAGCACAGGACCAGCACAAAGCCCAGGTGAATCGGCCGCTGGTAGAACAGGCCCAGCGGCTGAACCCCCGCCGCATAAAGCTGGAACAGCGACAGGGCGATGCCGACCACGGCGATCGCGCGCAGCACGATCCGGGGTTGGGTCGGGTCGCGCCCCGGCACCTCGGTGTCCATCCCCATGGCGTCACTCTCCCGTCAATTCGATCCGAACCCGCGCCCGCGCGGCTTCCTGCGACAGCGACACCACCCGGTCGCCGACCTGCAGCCGGTGATCGACCGGCCCCGCCCCGGGGCGCAGAACATAGCCATTGCCCGGCACCGGTTCGTCGATGTCGAGGATCCAGTAGCCCCCCGCCCCGTCCGACACCTGCCGGCCGCGCCCGGGGATATGCCCCAGCCCGGCGGCGAAATCGGGCTGGCGCGACCGCACCAGCACCATCTGACCGCCCCGGTTCTCGTAGCAATCGGTCACCGGAAAGCCCGCCACCGAATGAGTCCACAAGACGCACCAACCCTGACCATCCGGCATGTCGAAACGGGCGATCTCATGCCCGTCGTCGCGCGTGGCGATCAGGGTATCGGCCGGACCCGGGGTCGCGCCGGACAGGAGGAGGGCGACAAGCCCCCCTCTCGTCGCCCGGTTCACGGACGCAAGTCGTCCGGCACGCTGCGGATGATCTCCTCGTAATACCGGATCGCGCCGGGATGCAGCGGCACCGGCGTGGCGTCGAGCGTGAATTCGATCGTGGTCTGGTTCGCCGCCGGATGGACCGCCTGCAATTCGGCGATGTTCTCGAACATCGCGCTGGTGATCGCATAGGCCAGGTCGTCGGACATTTCCGACGACACGGTCAGCACGTTGGGAATGCCCAGCACCGTGATGTCCGCGTCGACACCGGTATAGGTGCCGGCCGGCAGGGTCGTGGTGGCAAAGGTGCTGTCGGCGGCCAGGGCGGCGGCCAGTTCGTCTTCGGTCAGGGGAATGATGACGATATCCTGGGTCGTGGCCAGGTTGAGGATCGACGAGGTCGGCGCCCCGACCGACCAGAACCCGGCATCGATATCGCCATTGGCCAGCGCATCGGCGGTTTCGTTGAAATTCAGCCGCTGTTCGTCGATATCGTCATAGCTGATGCCGTTCGCCTGCAGGATGGCCGCGGTATTGACCTCGGTGCCCGAGCCCGGCGCGCCGATCGACACACGCTTGCCGCGCAGATCCTCCAGCGAATTGATGCCGCTGCCGTCCAGGGCCACGATATGCACCATGTTGGCATAGAGCGAGGCCACGCCGCGCACCATGGGCAGTTGCTGGCCTTCGAACCGGCCGGTTCCGGTATGGGCCTGGGCCACGGTATCGGCCAGCGCGATGGCAAGATCGGCGTCGCCGGTGGCGATCAGGCCCATGTTCTCGACCGAGGCCCCGGTGACTTCGGCGGTGGCCGAATAGCCCTCCACATGGGTGTTGATGATTTCCGCAAGGCCACCGCCCATCGGGTAATAGACCCCGCCGGTGCCGCCGGTGGCGATCGAAAGCTGGTCCTGCGCCAGCGCCGGAGCGCCAAGGCCCAGCGCGACCAGCGCAGCGGTACCGATCAGGCCTTTCGGCCCGCAAAGAACGTTTTTCAGCATGCTATCCTCCCAAGACAGAACTGTCGTCATATCGTCACGCGGTCCTCCCGCGACGCGCACAGTCTTTCAGACTTGCCGCCCCATGTGGACGGTTTTCTGCATCAGGCGGTGAATTCCCCGGCAGGTGGTCGCCCCGACCGGGGCAGGATGTCGCCAAACCCCCGCGATCCTGGCCGCAAAGACCGCCATCGCGGCGCGCGGGCGCGACCTCCTTGACCGGGTCGCGCCGGTCCGCTTCCCTTTGCGGCGCCGACACCCGGTGCACCCGCCGGGAAGGCGCGCTAGACTGGGGTCGCGGCCCGCCGCGCCCCGACACGATACAGGCATCGGACCCCATCATGATCATCGAGATTTGCCTCGTTCTGCTGCTTGTCAGCGTCAATGGCCTTCTGGCCATGTCCGAACTTGCGGTGGTGTCGTCGCGGCCGGGGCGGCTGCAAGCGCGCATGGAGCGTGGCGACCGCGGCGCCGGAATCGCGCTTGCCCTGGCACAGGATCCCGGCAGGTTCCTGTCGACCGTCCAGATCGGCATCACGCTTGTCGGTGTGCTTTCGGGCGCGTTTTCAGGCGCCACGATCGGGTTGCGCCTGGCCGAGAGGCTTCCCGAACTCGGCATTCCCGAAACCATGGCGAAAGAGGTCGGGGTGGGTCTGGTCGTGGTCGTCATAACCTACCTGACCCTGATCATCGGAGAACTCGTGCCCAAACGGGTCGCATTGGCGGCGCCGGAACGGGTCGCCTGCCGCGTTGCCCCGGCGATGCTGGTCCTGTCCCGGGTCGGGGCGCCGCTGGTCTGGCTTCTCGATCGCTCCGGCAACCTTGTCCTGCGTCTCATCGGACAGTCGGACCGCCGCGAAACCGCGGTCAGCGACGAGGACATCCGCCTGATGCTGTCCGAAGCGGCCGGGGCCGGCGTCATCCACCGCGCCGAGAAAGAGCTGATCGGCGGCGTCATGCGGTTCTCGGACCGGCGCGCCCGCGGGCTGATGACACCGCGCCGCAAGGTCGTGACCGCGCGGATCGACGAAAGCCGCGCCGAAATCCTGGCCCGTTTCGCAAGCTCGGGCCATTCGCGCCTGCCGCTGCGCCGAAACGGGCGGGACGATATCATCGGCGTCCTGCACAGCCGCGACCTGCTGGCGACGACCGAGGCGACGTTCGATGCCCTGGCCCTGATGCGCGAGGTTCCGGTGATCCACGAAACCCTGCCCGCCCTGGAGGTGATCGACCGGCTGCGCGGCTCCCCCTGTCACATGCTGCTGGTCTATGACGAATACGGGCATTTCGAAGGGATCGTCACACCGATGGACGTGCTGGGCGCGATCGCCGGCGGCTTTGACGACCCCCAGACCGACGAGCCGAAGCTCGTCGAACGTGACGACGGCTCGCTGCTGGTCGCAGGCTGGATGCCGCTTGACGAATTCGTCGAACGGCTCGGGCTGACGCCGCCGCCAGCGCCGGTGCCCGATACCGTCGCCGGCCTGGTTCTGGAACGTCTCGGCAACGTGCCGGGCGTGGGTCAATCCGTTGTCGTCGATGGCTGGCGCATGGAAATCGTCGACATGGACGGCTTGCGCATCGACAAGCTGCTCGTGCAGCGCGACGCGCCAAGCTGACGCCCGGCCCGCAAACGCGGCCCTCAGGCGGTCGCGGCGGGCGGCACCGCAAGAACGTCGATCTCTGCCTCGCGCAGGACGGTTTCGGCCACGCTTCCCAGCAGGAGCCTGGCAAGACCGCCGCGCCCATGGGTTCCCACGACCAGCAGATCGGCCGGCAGGTCCCGGGCCATCGACAGGATTTCCTCGGCCGGCGCCTTGCCGGCCTGGCGCACCTCCTGCCGGATCGCGCGCCACTCCGCCGCGGCGACGAATTCGGCCAGCGCCCGCGAGGCCGCCCTGTGCTGATCGTCACGATAGGCGTCCCGATCCTCCGCGGGGATGGTGTGGCTCATCGCCATGTGGAGGGCGGGGGCGTCGAAGACATGCAGGATCGTCGCCGTCGCGCGTGCTGCAATGTCACGGACCGCCGGGGTCGTCGCCACGCGCACGGCGGCCTCGGACAGGTCGGTCGTCAGCAACACATGGCGATAGGCGGCGACGGGCGGGGCATTGACCATCAGCACCGGACAGCCGACCGCGCGGATCGTGCGTTCGGCGGTGGTGCCGACAAAGACATCGCGCAGCATCTGGCGCCGGTGCGGCCCGATGACCAGCAGGTCGGGTGTGTCTTCTTCGGTGGCCCGGGCGATTCCGGCGAAGGGATCGGCCACGATGACCCGGACGTCGCAGGCGATCCCGTCGACATCGCGAACCGTGTTGCGCAATTCCCGCAGCAGTTCGGAGGCCGCAGCATGCTCGCTGTCGACGATCCGGCGCGGCTGATCGTCATCGACGACATGAACGATGGACAAGGCCGCATCGAACCCGCGCGCCAGCAGACTCGCCCGCCGCAGCGCGCGATCCGACCGTTCGGAAAAATCGGTGGCCAGCAGGATCTTCTTCATCGCGCGCTCCCTCTTGCGGCACAGACGGCATGTGCCATTCGACCATGCCCGGCGCGCATCCGGTTTGATCCAGATCATCCGAAATGCACCCAACTTCGGTATTCTGCACCAAACGGACACGAAAAGGGCACGCGCGATGCCACGCGACAATTACCAGACCGTGAAGGAGGTCGCCGACCGCCTGCACCTGAACGAGGCGACGGTGCGTGGATGGATCCGCACCGGCGCGCTGCGCGCGATCGAGATCGGCAAGGGCTGGCGAATCGCCGACAGCGACCTGCAGAGGTTCCTGAGCGATCATGCGACCCGGCCCCGGACACAGACCGCGCCGGACCGCGGCCCGGGCGACCAGGCCGTATCACCGACCGAGCGCGGCGCGTGATCGACGCCCTGCTTCAGACGCCCTTCGCCGAAGTCGCCGTGCTGTTGGTCATGGCGGCCGCGATCGGTCTGTTCGGCATCGTGCTGCGCCAGCCGCTGATCGTCAGCTTCATCGCGGTCGGGTTGATCGCCGGACCCTCGGTGCTGGATGTCGTCCGGTCCGACGCGCAGATCGACCTGTTGTCCGAACTCGGCATCGCCGTGCTGCTGTTCCTGGTCGGCATCAAGCTCGACGTGACGCTGATCCGGTCGCTCGGGGCGGTCTCGCTTTTGACCGGGCTCGGCCAGGTCGCCTTCACCTCGGTCTTCGGCTACCTGATCGGGCTGGCGCTGGGGCTGGGGCATGTCACCAGCCTCTATGTCGCCGTGGCGCTGACCTTTTCGTCGACCATCATCATCGTGAAACTGCTGTCGGACAAGCGCGAGATCGACAGCCTGCACGGCCAGATCGCGCTGGGCTTCCTGATCGTTCAGGATCTTGTCGTGGTGCTGGCGATGATCGTGCTCTCGGCCATCGGCATCGGGGCCGGCGATGGCGGCCATGGCGGCGGGTCGGTCCCGCTGGTGCTGGCCTCGGGCCTGGCAATGGTGGCGCTGGTCATCGTCTTCGCGCGCTACGTCGCCACCCCGCTGACAGAGCGGCTGGCCCGGGCGCCCGAATTGCTGGTGATCTTCGCCATCGCCATGGCCGCGATCTTCGCGGCGGCGGGCGACCGCGTCGGGCTTGGCAAGGAGGTGGGCGGCCTGCTGGCCGGCGTCGCGCTGGCCTCGACCCCGTATCGCGAAACCATCGCCGCGCGGCTGGCGCCCTTGCGCGACTTCCTGCTGCTGTTCTTCTTCATCGCATTGGGGTCCGCCCTTGATCTGTCGCTGCTGGGCGCGCATGTCACCGGGGCCATCGTGTTCTCGCTTTTCGTGCTGATCGGCAACCCGCTGATCGTGCTGGCGATCATGGGGGCCCTGGGCTACCGCAAGCGCACCGGCTTCCTGGCCGGGCTGACCGTCGCGCAGATCAGCGAATTTTCCCTGATCTTCGTCGCCATGGGCGTGTCGCTTGGCCATGTGCAGGACGACGCGCTGGGCCTTGTCACCATGGTCGGCCTCGTGACCATCGCCGCCTCGACCTACATGATCACCTATTCGCATCGGCTGTATGCCCTGTTCGAACCGCTTTTGGGCGCCTTCGAACGCAAGGGCACGCCACGCGAACCGTCCGAAGCCGGCGCGCATCTGGAGGACGGCCACAAGGTGATCGTCTTCGGTCTGGGGCGGTTCGGCACCGCCATCGGGCTGCGCCTGAAGGCGCGCGGCATCCGGGTGCTGGGGGTCGACTTCAATCCGAACGCCGTGCGACGGTGGCGCGAGCTGGGGCTCGAGACCGAGTTCGGCGATGCGACCGACGCCGAATTCGTGGCCGAGCTTCCGTTGCGCCAGGCGGAGTGGATCGTGTCGACCGTCCCGATCCATCCGACCGGGCTGAGCCACGAGGATACGCGCATGACGTTGATCCAGTTGACCCGCTCGGCCGGGTTTCGCGGCCGGGTCGCCGTTGCATCGCACCATGCGCGCGATACCGAAAAGCTGTTCGGCGCCGGGGCCGATATCGTGCTGGAGCCGTTCCAGGACGCGGCCGATCGCGCGGTCGACCTGCTGTGCGGCGCCCCCGAACAGGACCGGACAGAGATCCCGCCGATCCTGTCCGAAGACACGCAGGCGTCCTGACGGCGGCTTTGCCCCCACACCCCCAGAGACCAGGCAGGATCATGACACAGACCCATCCCAGACCCGGCCCTCATGCCCAGACCGCCGAGGCGGTGCTCGACGGTCTCGACACCGGGCCCTCGGGGCTGAGCGCCGAACAGGCCGCGCGGCGGCTGGCCGAAACCGGGCCGAACCGCCTGCCCGCGCCGCCCGAACGCAGCCCGCTGCTGCGGTTCCTGGCGCATTTCCACAACGTGCTGATCTATGTGCTGATCGCCGCCGCGGTGGTGACGGCGGCGTTGCAGCACTGGATCGATACCGGCGTGATCCTCGCCGTCGTCGTCGTCAACGCGGTGATCGGCTACATTCAGGAAGGCCGCGCCGAACAGGCGATGGACGCGATCCGTGGCATGCTGGCGCCGCGATCGGCGGTGTTGCGCGACGGCCGGCGCCTTGGCGTCGACGCCGCCGACCTGGTGCCGGGCGACCTGGTGCTGATCGAGGCCGGCGACCGGGTGCCGGCCGATCTGCGTCTGTTGCAGGCCCGCAGCCTGAAGGCCGAAGAAGCGATCCTGACCGGCGAATCCGTGCCGGTGGACAAGGGCACGGCGCCGGTCGCCGAGGATGCGGCGCTGGGCGACCGGACCTCGATGCTGTTCTCGGGGACGCTGGTCGCGGCCGGAACCGGGCGCGGCATCGTCGTCGCCACCGGGCGCGATACCCAGATCGGCCGGATCAGCGGGATGCTGGCCCAGGTCCAGACCCTGACGACGCCTCTGGTCGGCCAGATGGACCGTTTCGCCCGCTGGCTGACCGTGTTCATCCTGATCGTCGCCGGCGCCCTGCTGTCCTATGGCTATTTCGTCGGCCGGATGCCCTTCGCCGATCTGTTCATGGCCGTGGTCGGCCTGTCGGTCGCCGCCATCCCCGAAGGCCTGCCCGCGGTGCTGACCATCACCCTGGCGGTCGGCGTGCAGGCGATGGCCCGGCGCAACGCCATTGTCCGCCGCCTGCCCGCGATCGAGACCCTGGGATCGGTTTCGGTGATCTGCACCGACAAGACCGGCACCCTCACCCGAAACGAGATGATGGCCGCGACGCTGGTCTCGGCCGGGCCTGTCTATTCGGTCGGCGGCAATGGCTATGCGCCCCAGGGCGCGGTGCGCTGGCGCGACGCGGACGCCGATCCGCAAGAGCATGCGGTGCTGATCGACTTCGCCCGCGCGGCCGGTCTGTGCAACGACGCGGCGCTGCATTCCGGCGATGCCGGCTGGCGGGTCGAGGGCGACCCGATGGAGGGCGCCTTGCTGGCGCTTGCCGGCAAGATCACCGGCGCCGGCGCCGAACCGTTCCGCGACTGGACCCGGACCGACGCCATCCCCTTCGATTCCGCGCATCGCTACATGGCCACCCTGCACCATGACCACGACGGCCTGGCGGCGATCCATGTCAAGGGCGCGCCCGAAGCCGTGCTGGCCATGTGCAGCGACCAGCGCTGCGACGGCGGCACCGAACCGGTGACGCCCGATGACTGGCACCGGGCGGTCGAACGCCTGGCGGCCGAGGGCCAGCGCGTGATCGCCGTCGCCACGCGTTCGGTGCCGCAGGACCACACGATCCTGAACCTGGCCGATCTGGACGGGCATCTGACGCTGATCGGGCTGATCGGGCTGATCGATCCGCCCCGCCCCGAAGCGATCACCGCGGTGGCCGAGTGTCACGCGGCCGGCATCCGGGTCAAGATGATCACCGGCGATCACGCCGCCACCGCCCGTGCCATCGGCGCGCAGATCGGGCTGACCAACACCGTCGACGTCCTGACCGGTGCCGACCTCGAGGCGATGGACGACACCGCCCTCGCCGATGCGGTGGTCGGGACCGACATCTTCGCCCGCACCTCTCCGGCGCACAAGCTGCGGCTGGTCACCGCGTTGCAGGCGCGCGGCCTGACCGTGGCGATGACCGGCGACGGCGTGAACGACGCGCCGGCGCTGAAACGCGCCGATGCCGGCATCGCCATGGGGCTCAAGGGCAGCGAGGCGGCCAAGGAGGCCGCCGAACTGGTCCTGGCCGACGACAATTTCGCCTCGATCGCCGCCGCCGTGCGCGAGGGACGCACGGTCTACGACAACATCAAGAAGGTGATCAGCTGGACCCTGCCCACCAATGCCGGCGAGGCGATGACGATCATCGTGGCGTTGTTCGCCGGCATGTCCCTGCCGATCACCGCGGTGCAGATCCTGTGGATCAACCTGATCACCGCCGTCACCCTGGGCCTTGCGCTGGCCTTCGAACCGTCCGAACCCGGCACGATGCACCGCCCGCCGCGCCCGCGGGACGAGCCGCTTCTGACCGGCGGGCTGATCTGGCACATCGTGCTGGTGGCGACCCTGTTCCTGGTGGCGGTCTTCGGGATGTATTTCTACGCGATCGAACGTGGTTACCCGGTCGCCTTGGCCCAGACCATCGCGATGAACACGCTTGTGGTGCTCGAGATCTTCCACCTGTTCTTCATCCGCAACATTCACGGCACCTCGCTGACCTGGACAGCCGTCCGGGGCACGCGGATCGTCTGGGCCTGCATCATCGCCGTCACCGCGGCGCAATTCGCGATCACCTATCTGCCGCCCTTGCAGGCGGTCTTCGGCACCCGGGCGGTCGGCCTTGCCGATGGTCTTCTGACCGTCGGCATCGGCGTCGTGTTCTTCGCCTTGATCGAGACCGAAAAGCAGATGCGGCTGGCCTTTCGGCGCCCGGGCTAGGGTCGGGTCGCGCCCGGGCCGCGTATCCGCCCGGGTCCGACGAAACCGGCCGCCGGCCGATCCTGGCCATGCCGACACTCGGCATGCCGTCGAAAAGCAGCATCGGGCGGGACATGGCATCGGTCCGGTCCGGCCGATGGGTCCCGGCGCAGGGGGGCGGATATCCGGACATCCCTGCACGGGCGCCCTGCGCAAGCCCGTGTCGACCCCGGCCCTCAGCTCTCGCGCGAGGTGTCCGGAAACCCCTCGCGCAGGGCGAAGGCCAGAAGTTCGGCGAGCGCATGCACCCCCGGCTTGCGCATCAGGTTGGTGCGGTGATGGTCGACCGTCCTGGCGCTGACGCCCGGCCGCTCCGAGATGTCGCGGTGGAAAACCCCTGGGCGACCAGGCTCGGGATCGGCCCTTCGCGCAGGGTCAGTTCGGCGGTGTCGTCCGGTGCGGCCAGAAGCGCCTGCACCTCGGGCGAAATCACCCTGGCACCGTCCCGCACCGGCGAAATGGCCTGGGTGAACGCCTCGATCCGGCCCCTTCTCAGAACGATCCCGTCGACCTCGGCCGCATCCCGCTCTCGCAGAGGCCCGACCGGGGTCAGCCGGTGCAGATCCGGACCACGATCGCGACTGTCGGCGACAAGTCCAGGCTGGAGCGGGTCACGATCGAATACCGGGTCGAGGACGCGGTGATCGGCACCCAGACCATCGGGCTGGCCGGGGTCAACCCGATGCTGCCCGGCACGACGAACGGCGAAGGCGCTGCCCGGCACGTCGGGCAGGGATTGCATCCTGGGCAGTTCCGGCGATGACAAGCTCGCCGCCGGCGCCGGCAACGACCCGGCCTCGGGCGGCGCGGGGGACGATATCCCGAAGGGCAAGGGCGGCAACGACCTTTTCGACGGTGGCGACGGCAGTGGCGACGGCGCCGACCTGATGCGCGACGGCGCCGGCGACGACGTCCTGGACGGGGGCGACGTTTTCTTCGGCGGCAACGGGGCCGACATGCTGATCGGTGGCGCGGGGAACGACACCCTGTGAGGCGGTGCCGGCGGCGGCCTGGCCGATGGCGTCCGCGATGTCCTTGTCTTCGCCACCGGACCGGCCGGGACCAACGGTTTCGACGAGGTCAAGGATTTCGAGGACGGGATCGACCAGATCGACCTCGGGTCCCGGGGGCTCTCCGACGTCGATGCGGTGGCCGCCCCGGCCACGGACCGCGCCACGGGCCTGCGGCTGGATTTCGGCGAGGGCGACGTGCTGGTCCCGACCGGAATGTCGCTGTCGGCCTTCGACCAGAGCGACGTGATCCTGACCTGAGCGCGGGGGGCCCTGCCCCGGGCCGCGGCGACGCGGCCGCGTCAGCGCCGGGGGTTACCGGTCACCGGGGCGGTCGGGGTCGAAATCGAACCGTTCGGGCAGGTGCAACCCGTTGGGCAGATGATGCTCCACCGCCATGACGGAAACCCCGTCGCGATACAGCCAGGGATCGCGTGTGTCGCGTTGCCAGGCCTCCATCCGGGCGCGGAAACTGGCCAGGCGGTCGGCCTGATCGGGGTCTTGGGCCAGGTTCGTGACCTCCTGCGGGTCGGTCTCCAGGTCGAACAGCTCTTCCGGCGGACGGCGCACATAATCCCGCAAGGGGCGTTTGCCGATCATCACCGGGTCGGTCCGCCGGATGCCCTGCCAGGACAGCGACCCATAAAGATCCCCCGAAAAGGGGAAATCCAGCTGCCAGGCCACGTTGCGATGATATTTGTAGCGCGGCGTGCGCAGAAACCGGGTCGGCCAGTAATTCGTCACCTCGTGGAAGGTGTGAGAGCCGAAGACGATGTCCCAGCCGGGCCGTGGCGCGCTGTCCTCGAGGATCGGCAGCAGCGACCGGCCGCGCCGCTTGCCTGGATCGGGCGCGGCCCCGGCCAGGTCGAGGAAGGTCGGCAGCAGGTCGGTGAAGGACACAAGGTTCGGATTGGCCACGCCCGCCCGCTGGCCGGGGCGGTGGAGGATCAGCGGCAGATGAACGCCCGCATCGAACAGCGTGGTCTTGGAATTCAGGAAGGGCGCGCCGTTGTCGGACAGAAAAACCACCAGCGTGTCCTCGGCCAGACCGGCCGCGTCCAGTGCCGCCAGCACCAGCCCGACGCCGCGATCCAGCCGGTGGACCGATCGGTAATAGGCGGCCAGTTCCGCGCGCACCTCGGGCAGATCGGGCAGAAACGGCGGCACCGCGACCGCGTCCGGGTCGAAAACGGGGTCCTCGGCGCCGAAGTCGTCATTGCCGAACCCGCCGCGGGTTTCGTCCCGGTGCGGGTCGATGAAGCCGACGGTCAGAAAGAACGGCACCCGGTCGGCCTGCCGCGCCGCGAAATAGGCGCCGGCGCGCGCGGCCACCCAGGCGACGTCACGGGTGCCGCTTTCCTCGCGCAGGGTCCAGGGATAGACCTCGGCCGGGCCGACATGGACCTTGCCGATGATGCCGGTGTGATAGCCGGCCTGGTTCAGCAGCCGGGGCGCGGTCGGCACATCGGCGAAGGTCATGAAATGGTGATGATCGTGGTGCAGGCCGTATTGCCCGGTCTCGTGGGTATGCAGCCCCGTGTAGATCACCGAGCGGCTGGCCGAACAGGACGCGGTCGAGGTGAAGGCCATGTCGAACCGGGTGCCGCGCCCGGCCAGCGCGTCGATATTCGGGGTCCGGATCGCCGTTTCGCCATAGCAACCGGCCATCCGGCCCAGGTCGTCGGCGATCATCAGAAGGATGTTCATCGGGACAGTCCTGTCAGCGCCAGCGGGCCGGTTCCGCGCGGGAAATCGCGGATCACGCGGCTGGCGATGTCGCAGCCCGCGCGCAGGCACCCGGCGACCGGGTAGCCGGCCTGCCACGCCGCAAGATAGCCCGCGTTGAAGGCATCGCCGGCGCCGATCGTGTCAAGCACCTCGGCCGGCGGGCTGGGCGCGGTCAGGGTGTCGCCGCCGTGGCGCCCGACCGCGCCCGCGGGGCCGCATTTGACCGCCAGCACCGCGCCGGGCCGCAACCGCGCGTCCAGCCGGTCCAGCGCCGCCGCGACGGTGGCGCAGCCGGTCAGGCCCTGCACTTCCTTGTCGTTCATCAGGATCACGTCGCCTTGCGCGATCCAGTCCAGGGCCAGGGCGCGGTTGTCTTCGGTCCAGCCGCCATCAGGCCAGCCGGGGTCGATCGCCAGGGCCGCGCCATGGCCGCGCAGGTCGGACAACAGCTCGGACGTGCCCCGGCACAGCGCCGGCAGGGCGAAACTGCCCGACACCAGCGCCATGGCGCCCGCAAGCGGCCAATCGGCCAGGCCGCCGCGCACCAGCGACAGGTCGAACCGGTCCAGGTGGCCGGGGGTCGAAAAGAACGTGCGTTCCGATCCCGGGTGCAGCAGCCCGAAGGTGACCGAGCTGGGCCCTGCGACCCGGGCGATCCGGTCAAGGGCGCCGCCGAACCGGCCGGCGATCATGTCGCCCACCAGATCGCCACCGGCCGAGGCGATCAGGCCCGAACGCGCCTGCAGCCGTTGCAGCACCAGCGCCGTATTGGCCGCCGATCCGCCGATCCGAAGGTCGGAATGGTCCAGGAAGCTTTCCGTCCCGCGTTCGGGCCAATGGTCCATCGTGCCGCCCACCAGGTCGAGATTGGCATTGCCGATGATCGCGATGGGGGCCGGGGCGGTCATGGCGCCACCTTGTCAGGCATCAGGGCGGCCGGCAACGGGGCGGCCGGCGGCATCGAACAGATGGACCGAAGCCGCATCCGGCGTCAGAAACACCGCCTGCCCGGCCGACACATCGGCGCGCCCCTCGATCCGGACATTGACGGCCCCGATCCCTTCGACTTCCGCATGCACGAAGGTATCGCTGCCCAGCCGTTCGGTCAGCGTCACCTTGCCGGCCCAGTCGCCCGCGTCGGACGACAGCGCAATATGTTCCGGCCGGATGCCATAGGTGACGGCACCATGCGCCTCGGCCACGGCCCCGGACAGGAAGTTCATCCGCGGGCTGCCGATGAAGCCGGCGACGAACTGGCTTGCGGGTTCCGAATAAAGCTCCATCGGTGTGCCGACCTGTTCGACATTCCCGCCATTGAGCACCACGATCCGGTCGGCCAGGGTCATCGCCTCGACCTGGTCATGGGTGACGTAGATCATCGTCGTATCCGGCAGCCGCTGGCCGAGGGCGGCGATTTCCAGCCGTGTATCGACGCGCAGCGCGGCATCCAGGTTCGACAGCGGTTCGTCGAACAGAAAGACGCGCGGGTCGCGGGTGATGGCGCGGCCGATGGCGACGCGCTGGCGCTGGCCGCCGGACAATTGCCGCGGCTTGCGGCCCAGCAATTCCTCGATCTGCAGCATCTTCGCGGCCGCCTGGACCCGCGCCTCGATCTCGGGCGTCGACAGCTTGGCCTGTTCCAGACCGAAGGACATGTTTTCATAGACCGTCATGTGCGGGTAAAGCGCGTAGGATTGAAACACCATGGCGATGCCGCGCCGGGCTGGCATCACGTCGTTCATCGGCGCGCCGTCGATGCGCAGCTCGCCGCCGGTGATGTCCTCGAGCCCCGCGATCATCCGCAGCAGCGTGGACTTGCCGCAGCCCGAGGGGCCGACGAAGACGACGAATTCGCCCTGCTCCAGGCTGAGGTTGATGTCGCGCAGGACCTGCACATTGCCATAGGATTTGGAGACATTGATCAGCTCGACACTCGCCATGGGTTATCCTTTCACGGCGCCGGCGGTCAGGCCGGACACGATCTTGCGTTGAAACACCAGCACCAGCGCCACCAGCGGCAGCGTCACGATGACCGAGGCGGCCATGATGTTGCCCCAGGGGATCTCGAATTCGCTGCGCCCGGAAATCAGCGCGATGGCCACCGGCACGGTGCGCTGGCTGTCGGTGGACAGGAAGGTCAGCGCGAACAGGAATTCGTTCCAGGCATGGATGAAGGCCAGAAGCCCCGTCGTCACCATCGCCGGCCACATCAATGGGAGGAACACGCGGCGGATGATGGTGAACGACGAGGCCCCATCCATGATCGCCGCCTCCTCGATTTCCACGGGGAGGTTGCGCATGAAGGTCGTCAGCACCCAGACCGTGAACGGCAGGGTGAAGATCATGTAGGAGAACACGAGGCTCCAGAGCGAATTGAACAGGCCGAAATAGCGGATCACCTCGAACAGGCCCGACAGGACGGCGATCTGCGGGAACATCGACACCGACAGCACCGTCAGCAGCAAAAGCCCCCTGCCCCGGAACCGGATCCGCGACAGGGCATAAGCGGCGGTCACCGCCAGGAACAGGGACAGGATCACCACCACGGTGGCGACAAAGACCGAATTGAGGATCTGCTTGCCGAACACCCCCTCGGTCAGCATCGCCTGGTAATTGGCCAGGTTCAGCGCCTTGGGCAGGTAATTGACCTCGAACAACGCCTGGCCGTCCTCGAGCGAGGTCAGGATCGCATAGTAGAACGGGAACACCGCCTGCAGGACGATGAGGCCCACAAGGGTATAGAACCCGATCGTCTGCCAGAGCGGCGGTTTCATGAGCGCTTGCCCTCCAGGTCCATCCGGGTCGCCATGATGAAGGTGATGGTGATCAGCGCGATCACCAGGAACAGCAGCGTCGAGGCGGCCGAACCATAGGCGAACTGGTCGTAATCGAACAGGTTCTCGCGGGCATAGACCGACATGGTGCGGGTGGCGTCGGTGTTGGGGGTCAGCACATAGACGATGTCGAAGACCCGCAGCGCATCCAGCGTCCGGAACACCACCGCGACCAGCACGGCGGGCATGATCAGCGGCAGGGTGATCTTGCGGAACACCCGCCAGGCCGGCACGCCGTCCAGTTTCGCGGCCTCGTAGATGTCCTGCGGCACCATCTGCAGCCCGGCCAGGATCAGCAGCGCCATGAAGGGCGTCGTCTTCCAGATGTCGACCATCAGCACCGCGACCATCGCCGTGTCGGGCGAGGCGGTCCAGGCGATCGGCTGGGAAATCAGGCCCAGGCCCTGCAGCATGTCGTTGATGATCCCGAACTGGTCATGCAGCATCCAGGCCCACATCTTGGCCGACACGATGGTGGGGATCGCCCAGGGGATCAGCACGGCGGCCCGAACCAGGCCGCGGCCGCGGAATTGCTGGTTCAGCACCAGCGCGATGACCAGACCGAACAGGGTTTCGAAACTGACCGAAACGACAGCGAACAGGATCGTGTTCCAGACCGAGCGCCACCAGCGGGCATCGGCCAGCAATCCGTAATATTGCCCCTCGCCGTCGCCCCATTCGACATATTCGAGGTAATTGCGGAACCCGACCCATCGCGCATCGGACATCAGGTCCAGCGAGGCATCGGTGAAGCTGAACCAGATCGTCCGGCCCAGCGGCCAGGCGGCGACCACCGCCAGCGTGACCAGCATCGGCGCCAGGAACAGCCAGGCCGACCGTGTCCGGCTGCGCGACAGGCGCGATTTCTTGGCGGTTTCGGCCACGGCACTCCTCCTTGCTCGATGCCCCCGGGCGACGCGCGCCCGGGGTCGTGGTCGGGTCCCTACCAGCGCGGGCCGCGCAGGCGGTTCAGCTCGGCCTCGAGCCGGGCCAGGTTCTCTTCGGCGGTGCCGTCGCCGGACATGGTGTTGTGCGTCGCCGTCCAGAACGCCGCCGACACCTCGTTGTATTTGCGCAAGGTCGCGGCCGAGGGGCGCGGCAGGGCATTGTCGACGACCGGCTTCCACAGCGGGATGAATTCCTGTTCCGCCGCGACCTCCGGATCGTCATAGACCGCCGTCAGGGTCGGCGGGCGCGACAGCTCGATCGCGCGTTCCTTCTGGTTGTCGTAATTGTTCAGGAACCGGACCAGTTCGATCGCCGCCTCCTGGTGTTCGGAATAGGCCGACACGCCCAGGTGCCAGCCGCCCAGGGTGGCGGCCGAGGGCAGGCCGTCGCCCCCGGTCGGCAAGGTGGTCACGGCGAAGCTGTCGCGCACCGGGCTGTCCTCGCCGGCGGCCAGGGCATAGGCATAGTTCCAGTTGCGCATGAACACCGCATTGCCGGACTGGAACACCCCGCGGGCATCCTCTTCCTTGTAGTTCAGCACGCCTTCGGGCGAAATCCCGCCGACCCAGCTGGCCGCCAGGGTAAGCGCCTCGGCCGCCGCCGGGTTGTTGATCCCGATCGAGCCGTCCAGCTCGACGATCCGGCCGCCGCCGTTGCTGACGATCCATTCCTGGGCATTGCAGGTCAGCCCCTCGTAGGCGGCCCCCTGGAACACGAAGCCCCACATGTCGTCATCGCCCTCGGCCCGTTCGCCGTCCATGATGATCTGCGCGGTTTCGGTCATTTCCTGCCAGGTGGTGGGCACGTCGCGGCCGTATTTCTCCAGCAGGTCGGCCCGGTAATACAGCGCCGGCGCGCCCAGGAACATCGGCAGGGCGACCAGTTTGCCATCCACGGTCTGGCTTTCCACGGCGGCCGGGACGAAATCGTCGATGATGTCCTGCACATGGGGGGACAGGTCGACGAAATGCTGCGCCAGCTGCGGCGCCCAGATCACGTCCAGCCGGTAGACGTCGATATCGGACGATTGCGCCGACAGCCACAGCCGGTATTGGCCGAACTGGTCCGTCGTGCTTTCCGGCATCGACACGATGGTGACGGTGTGGCCGGTCTCGGCCTCGAACCGGTCCAGCTGGTCGCGCAGGTTTTCCTGGTCGCGCCCGATCGAGCCGTGCACGATCGTCAGCTCTTCGGCGATCGCCCCGCTGGCCAGCAGGGCCGCCGTGGCCAGACCGGTCATGAGATGTCTGAATGTGGTCATTGTGTTCCTCCTGTCGTTGTAACGGTTCTTGTCGTTGCGGCCTCACCGCACGAAGATCGGTGAGGTCCAGGCCATCTGGCCGCTGACTTGTCGCAGCCGCAGATAGATCGTTTCGCCGGCGGACAGCGCGCCCAGCGGCACCTGCCCGGCCCATTGCCAGTCTTGCGGGCGGGGCAATTGGTGGATCCGCCAGGCGGGGCTGTCGATCGGCCCCAGGTTGCCGCTTTTGGCCCCCTCGTAGAGCCGGGCCGCCGGGATCCGGATCTGCCGGTCGCCGAGCCGGGCCTCGACCACCGCCTCGGACGGCAGCCGGGCCCGCAGCATCATCCCCTGCATCGCCGGCGTGGTGTTGTTGGGATTGGCCTCGGCGGTGACGGACAGGGTGACGGCGTCGCCCTCCAGGCCGATCCGGGGCAGGCTGTGGCCGCTGTCGCTGCCTTCGAGCGGCGACACGATCTCGGGGCCGCGCAGGCGGGGCTCCACGGCGTGGATCCTGCCCCCGTCCAGCGTCAGGGCCACGTCCCAGTCATGCCGGCTGCCGCGCGCGCCCCAGCCCAGCTCCAGGAACAGCAGGATTTCGTCACCGTCCGGGTCGATCGGCGCAGGCGTGATCGCCGGGCTGATCCGGTGCCACAGCCGGCCGTTGCGGAGGATGTCGATCTGGTCGATCGCGCCGCCGGCCACCGCTTCGACACTCAGCGCGGCAGCAGGCCGGGGGGCGATGACGCTGCCCTGCACCGCGCCGTCGATATCCGCCAGCAGGTGGATACGGTCGCCGGTCAGCGCGTTGGTGCGCCGGTCCTGCATCGCCCGCCAGAACCCGTCCCGGTCGTGGGCGCCGGCGAACAGCGCCATGCGGCCATGGCCGTAGGACCCGGGAAAGCCGCTGTGGTGATCGGTATTGCCGACGATGCCGAAGACCGCGCCCCGCGCCAGGCCCTGCGCCATGGTCGAGTGTCCGTCCACCGGGCCCATGGAATGCAGGTAGCCCCGGTCGGTTTCCGAGGCTTCGGCGCAGCCATGCATCGACAGCATCTCGACGAAGGGCGACAGGTCGGGATCGAAGCTGTCCCAGTTGATGCCGCGGGCCCCGGTGCGATAGCCGATATGATGGGGAAAGGCGAAGGCCCGGTCGCCGTAGCGGGCCTTCAGCGCCGATTTCAGCGCCGCCGGATCGTCGGCCAGTTCCAGCGGCCCGCGCTCCAGGTCGGCCAGCACGATCGTGTAGTCGCCATGGGCGTTCGAATGGATCTCGTAGCCCGCGAACACGGTGAATTGCCCCGGCCGGTCGGCGGCGCGCAGGGTGTCGTAATGGCCAGGCCAGGCGGCGCGCAGCCGGTCGAAACCCTTGACGTGAAAGTCGACGATATGGGCCACGCGCGGGTCGTCGACCGGCATGTCGGGCCAATGGGCATGGCCGGTGACCGAAACGAAATCCAGCTGCAGCGCGGCTTTCTTCAGGGCGTCGGGAAAGGCGCCATGGCCATAGGACAGGTCCGAATGGTTGTGGATGTCGCCGTAGAAGGCCCGCAGCCCCAGGGCGCGGGCGCGCGGGCACAACCGTTCGGGCAAGGCCGCGTTGATCATTGCGCCGCCTCCGCCAGGTCCATCTCGCGCGGGTCGACCGGGCGGCCGTTTTCGGCCAGGCTGATCTGCGCCGCCGTCACCAGGCGCAGCGACGCGACCCCTTCGGCGACACCGACAGGCGGGCGTTCGCCCTGCATGAAACGGTCCAGCTTGCGCACCAGTTCCCGGTCGGCGCCGTAATGCGACGAGCCGCGGTCGGGATCGGGGTGACGGATCGTCGAGCGCGCATGGCCATGCCGTTCGACCAGGTCGATATCGCCGCTGTGCCGTTCCATCCGCAACCGGCCGCTGTCGCCGACGATCTCGAGCGTTTCCTGGTCTTCGGCCCAGGGTCCGAAGATGGCGAAGAACAGCGTCGCGACCAGGCCGCTGTCATACTGCACCGTCACCACGGCGTGGTCGTCGATATCGGCGCCGGGGTGAAAGACGCAGGTGTCGTTGCGGTCATGCACCGCCTCGGCCCGGCTCCAGCTGGCGTTCGGCACCCGGCCGATCCCTTCGAACTTGTCGATCAGGGTTTCATGGCGGCGATAGGGGCAATCCCGGTCGCAGTCGCCGCATCGGGCCGGCGCGGTGGGATCGGGGGCGAAGATCCCCGAAACCCCGCCGGTGGCCGTGACCCGGACCGGCTGCGCATCTCCGGCGATCCAGTTGAGCACGTCGAAATGGTGCGAGCCCTTGTCGTTGAGCGCCCCGCCCGAGCGCGCCGCGCTGCGGTGCCACAATTGCAGGTAGCGGGTATAGGGAATGACCGAGCGCAGCAGCACCATGCGGGGCCGGCCGATCCGGCCGCTGCGCGCCAGGGCGACGGATTCGATCCAGGACCGTTCGTAGCGCCGGGTGAAGCCCATCATGACCGGTGCGCCGCTGACCTTTTCCGCCGCCGCGATGGCCCGGGCATCGTCCAGCGTGACCGAAATCGGCTTGTCCAGATAGACCCGCTTGCCATGAGCCACCGCCGCCTCGACCGGGGCGCGATGGCCGTCGGTATGGGTGGTGACGATCACCAGGTCGACCGACGTATCCGCCACCGCCTCCTGGAGAGAGCCGAAGACACGCACCCGGTTGTCGGTGCCGGTCCGGTCGTAGATCGCTCCCAGGTGCCGGGCCGCCAGCGCGGCGCGCTCCTCCAGCCGGTCATGGACCCCGCGGATGCGCAGGCCGGTGTCGCGCGCGGCCTCGGCGATGCGGCTGCCGATGAAATAGACGCCCCGCTCACCGGCACCGATGATGGCAACCCCGACACTGGATTCTGGTCTTGTCATGACAACCCCGGACTTGTCCCTGACCCGGAGCCTAGGCGAGTATGATCAGCCGATAAACGCCACTTATACTCACCCCTCAGGGCGAGGTCGCGTCGAGCAGCTGGATCGAGCCGTTCACCAGCGTGTAGATCGGCAGGTAATGGGTGCGCGGCGGGGCCGGGCTTTGCTCGATACGGGCGCTGATGACGGTTTCGAACAGGTCCAGCTTTTCGGCGTCGGAATTGCCGACGATATCGAACTGGCTGACATGTTCGGACGGCACGTCGACGCTGCCCAGCAGCAACAGGCTGACATCGACGCCGGACCGCAGCCGTTTGTCGTGCAGGGCGGCGTCCATCCTGTAGCCCTCGACCAGCCCCCAGACGATCAGGGCGGTCGTCGCGTCCGCGTCGCCGGGCAGGTCGGGCAAGGCCCGCGACAGGTCTTCGCGGCGGTAGGATCCGGGCAGCGACGCGACGGTGTGCAGGCGCGGATGCGGCTGCGGCCCCGCCCAATCGCTGAGCAGCAGGAATTCCCGCCGCGCCATCGCGATCTGGCGCGCGTCATGGGCCGAGGTCAGAAAACCGATCCGGTCATGCCCCCGGTCGCGCAACATGCGGTAGCCCACCGACAGCGCCTCGCGCCAATTGGTGCCGATGACATCCGCGTCGATCCCCGTCACCGACACCCCGTCGATCACCAGCGCATCGGCGCGGTCGCGGATCCGGGCCAGGAACCGGACCGAGACGACTTCGAAATTCGACTGCAGCAGACAGCACCGGAACCGCCACGGGCGGTCCAGATGGGCGCAGGCATCGGCCTCGTCGGCGAATTCCTTCATCTCGACGCGGTAGCCTTGCCGCCGCAGCCGGTTGACCAGTTCGATCAGCAATGTGCGCGCCAGGCGGCTTTCGGATGTGCGATACAGGATCAGGCAATCGGCGGCATAGACCTCGCCGGTGTCCTCGGGTCGGGGGGCGATGCGCAACCCCGCCCCCGGACGCGCCACGATCCGCCCCGCCGCGACCAGGGGTGCCAGCGCCCTCTGGACCACCCGCTGCGAGGTTCCGAATTCGGCCATCAGGTCGCGCACCTTGGGCAGCCGCGCCCCCGGCGCGCCCTGGGCGATCAGCCGCTCGAGCCGCTGTCTGACGGCTGCGTCTCTGGGCGTTCTGCTGTCGGATCCCATGGTCTGTCGCGCGGCGGGTTTCGGACGGTATCGGTCCGCGCAGTATGCCGACAATTCGCGGCAGCGAAAGCGCCGTCGGACAGGACCGCCCGGTCCGGCCCTCAGGCGACCTGACGCGCCCGCCCGATCGTGCCGCTCAGCCAGCCGATCAGGGCGGTTTCGTCGGGCGCCAGGGGCCGGGCCAGCCCGCCGGTGAACGCCTCGAAGGCCGGCAGGTTCAGCGCATTGACCCCGACCAGGACCGGCAGGCCGAGGTCGAGCGCCTCGGCGATGACCGCGCGGAACCCGCGCCCCTCCGCCTCGTGCTTGCCGAACTTGTTGACGATCAGGCAATCGCTGCCGGGCAGCCGGCCCTGCACCAGCCCGACCGCGCCTTCCAGCGCTTCGGGGTCAAGCCGGCAGCCCCGCGATGCGGATCCCAGGCTTTGGGAGATCCGGATCCGGGGGCCGTCGGGCAGGACGATGACATCCATGTCGCAGGGCCCTGCATCGGGGCGTTCGGTATTGACCTGCGCGGTGCCCGCAGGCCGCAGCCCCCGGGCGACAAGCGCCTGCGCCACCTTCTGCAACACCAGATCGGTGTCACCGCGCCCCGGCGCCATGGTATAGGCGATGTTCATCCATGTCCCCTTTCCGATCGGAACGGCAGGAAATCGACAAGCGCGCCTGCGGCCAGGTCCCCGTCCCGGGCGGGCAGAACGACCAGGCCATCCGACAGGGCCAGCAGGCCGACCTGGCCGGATCGCACGGGCGCGGCGGCTTCGACCCGGGCGCGCCCCGTCGCGTCCCAGCCGACGACCCGCGCCGGGCGCAATTCGCAGCGTCCGGGCCGGCGCCGCACCGGATGCGACAGCCGCGCCCGGTGGCCGGGCCTGTCCGCCCCGGCACACCCGGACAGTCCCGCCAGGATCGGTTCGCCGAACAGCGCCCAGGTCACGAAAGCCGATTGCGGATTGCCCGGAAGGCCAAGCCACAGGGCCCCGCCCAATCGGCCGAAGGCGACCGGCTTTCCCGGCTTGATCGCGACCCCGGCGAAGATTTCGCGCCCGCCGAGGTCCCGGACGGCGGCGCGCAGGTGATCCTCTTCGCCCACCGACACGCCCCCGGTCGTCACCACCAGGTCGCAATCCTGCGCGGCACGCCCAAGCGCCTGCCGCGTCGCCGCGATATCGTCGGGCAGGTGATCGACGATCCGCAGGTCAAGATCGGGGCGCGCCAGGGCGGCCCGCAGCATCGGCGTGTTCACGTCCCAGATCCCGGCGCGGCCCGGGCGAGGCGCCCCCGGGGGCGCGATCTCGGCGCCCGAGACCAGCAGCGCCAGGCGCAGCCTGCGCCGCACGACCAGATCGCCATGGCCGGCCGAGGCCGCCGCGGCGATGCCGCGCGGACCGATCCGCAGGCCGGGTGGAACGATGTCGGCGCCGCGGGAATATTCCTCGGCCCGACGGCGGATATTGGCGCCCGGATCGGGGCGCGCGCGCAGAACGATCCCGTCGGGGCCGCGCGCCACCGCCTCCTGCATCACGACGCAATCGGCCCCCTGCGGCACCGGCGCGCCGGTCAGGATGCGCGCGCAGGCGCCGGGCGGCAGGGCGGTGTGGCCGCCGTCGCCGGCCGCACAGCGCAGCGCCACGGCCAGCGTCCAGGGACCGGCTCCGGTCAGGTCGGACCACCGCAGCGCATAGCCGTCCACCGCGGCATGATCGAAACGCGGCATGTCGGCCAGCGCACGGATCGGCGCCGCCAGCACCCGTCCCGAGGCCTGGGCCAGGTCGACCCGTTCGACCCCGTCGACGCACAGGACCTGCCCGGCGATCCGCCGCAAGGCCTGGTCCAGGCTGATGGTGTCGCCGCGCCGGGCGGGGGCATCGCATCCGCATCCCGCATCGATCCGGCGTTGCACAACGGTCATGGCAAGGCCCCCCGACCCTGCGGATCGGCGAACAGGTCGTGCAATCCGCGCCGCCGCAGCATCGCGTCGCGCAGCTTGTCCAGGTCCCGCTGGGTCAGGCGGGCGCGGGCAAGCGGCAACAGGACCGCGTTTTCGAGGATCAGATGCCGACGCGTCGCCGCGGCAAGCTCGCGCAGGATGTCCCGCACCGCCTGGGACAACCGCCCCACCGCCGATGCACCACAGATATCCGCGGCGACGACCCCGGCCAGCCGGGCGATCTCGTCATGTTCGCGGTCCAGACGTTGCGCCAGCCGGGGCAGGTCGTCCTCGGGGTCGGCACGGGCAAGAACCAGTGGCATCAGGGCGTCATCCTCGTCCGCCAGCAACAGCGGCAATTCATTGCGCAGATAGCCGCACAGGGCAGCCACCGCATCCGGGTCGGGGGTCGGCTGATCCGCCAGACCGTCGATCCGGGCGCAGATGGTGCGCAGCCGCAGGTGATCCTCCGAGATGAAGTCGATCGGGTTGCGCAGCAGCCAGGGACTTGTCGGGGATGTCCCGTCCGGCCGCGGGCGGTCAGGGATGCGGGGCGTCATCCGTCGCTCCTTCGGCCGGGAGCGGCCGCAGATCGGCGCCGACGACTTCGGCTTTGGCGACCAGGCTTTGCACGAAGGCACGGGCGGCACGGGCCCAGGCGGTCTTTTCCATCGCCTCCGAGATCCTGTGCCGGACCGCGTCGTAAGGCAGTTCGGCACCGGCCGCGACCGCGTCCATCCGGATGATGTGCCAGCCGTGGCGGGTCCGGACCGGCGCATGCGTGACCGACCCCGCGTCGAGGCTCCGCAGGGCGGCCTTGAATTCCGGCACCGTATCGCCGGGGGTCAGCTGACCAAGGCTGCCACCGGCATCGCGCGAGGCGCAATCACTATGGGCGCGGGCGATGTCGGCAAAGCTCTCTGCGCCGGCCAGCACCTGCTGCGTCAGGTAGCCCGCCCGTTCGGCGGCGGCCGTCTTGCCCGAACGATCCGCGGGATCGCAGGCGACAAGGATATGCGACACCTCCCATAGCGGCGGTGCCCGGAACCGCGCCGGCTCTCGCGCCCATTCGGCACGGACCTCGGGCTCGGACGGGGCCGACACGCCGACCGCCTGGTCAAGAAGGCCCCGGATCAGGGCCTCCTCTTCGGTTTCGAACCGGCCGGGGGCAAGTTCGCGGGGCTGCGGGGCCAGGCCCCGGCGGCGGGCCTCCTGCAACAGAAGGGTCCGCACGGCGATCGCGTTGGCCGCCTTGCGCCAGGCGATGCCCGGTTTGCCCCTTGGGCCGGGGTGGTTCTGGGTCTCGGCCGCCACCTGGGCGGCCGGAACCGTTTCGCCGTTGACGATCAGATCGGGAAAGAGCGCGTTCATCGCATTCACTCCGCCGGAGACGGCACGCCGTCGCGCGTGCCGGCCGCCGGTCCGCCCGGACGTTCGCCATCGCGCGCGCCGGCCACCACGTCGCGGGCAGGCGGCAGCGCCGTCCGGCGGCGCGACCGGACCACCTGGTATCCCGACCGGCCGAAGAGGTAGCGGACCGGGGCCGCGAAGCCGGACAGGATGTGCACCAGCCGGGTGAACGGAAACACCGCGATGATCAGCAGGCCCAGGACCAGGTGCAGCTTGAAGACCAGCGCGACATCGGCGACATGACCCGCCGCGGCACCGTCGAAGGTAAAGATGCCCTGCGCCCAGGACATGAACTTGACCATTTCATGCCCGTCGAGATGGCCCAGCGACACCACGACCGTGGACAGGCCCAGCGCCAGTTGCGCGATCAGCATCAGCAGGATGGCGTTGTCCCAGAAGCTGGAGGTCCGGGCGATCCGCGGATCGGTCCAGCGGCGATGGAACAGAAGCAGACCGCCGATCAGCGCCGCCACCCCGGCGATGCCGCCCGCGGCCACGGCGAGGATCTGCTTGGCGCCATGGCTGATGCCCAGCGCATCGAACACCCAGATCGGTGTCAGCAGACCGAAAAGATGGCCGAAAAAGATCACCAGAACGCCGACATGGAACAGAACCGAGCCAAGGATCAGCTGCCGGCGCCGCAGCATCTGCGACGAGGAGGATTTCCAGGTGAAGGGGTCGCGCTCGTAACGGGCGATCGACCCGAGGATCCCGATCGCCAGCGCGATATAGGGAAAGGTTCCGAACAGGAATTGGTTCATGACAGCCTCCGTCATTCAGCCGCGTGGGGCGCGGGGTCGGGGGTGATGGGGGGATCCATGCGCGACAGCATGTCGCGCACCTGCGGGCAGCCGGCACCGGGATCGGGACCGAAGCGGACTTCGGTTTCCTCCCAGACCGCGTCGAGCGCGTCGAGGTCTTCGGGATCGACCTCGGGCTGGTCCAGAAGCTCGGCCAGCGCGGCCTTGTCGGTCCTGGCGCCCGACAGCTGCACCAGGGCGGCGAAGACGGCGCCATAGGCGCTGTCGCGCCGCTCCAGCCGGGCGGCAAGCGCCTGCAGGATATGGGCCGCGTCGGCCAGGATGTCGCGCGTTTCGGCGGCCGGTCGGGTCGCGAGGAATTCCAGCAGCACCGGCAGATGGTCGGGCAATTCGCTGGTGACCGGGTCGAACCCCGCCGCGCGATACATCTCGACCAGGCTGACCATGGCGCCGCCCCGGTCGCGGCTTTCGCCGTGGACATGTTCGAACAGGTTCAGCGAAAGCGTCCGCGACCGGTCGAACAGCATCACGTAGCGCTCTTGCAAGGCATAGATGTCGCCACCGCCCAGATCGTCGACCAGGGGGCGCAAGGCCCGGCGCGCCGCGGCCGTGAGCCTGGTTTCGGAGGCCAGAACGCCGCCGATTTCCGGCATCGCGGCCTGAAGCTCGGGCGTCGGGTAGCTCAGGATCAGTGAAATCGCCTTCAGGCTCCGGTCCATCACATCGCCTCCGGCATCTTGAGCGGACGTTTGGAACCACCGAAGAGCGACGCCTTGGAGGTTCCCGTGGAACAGCCGTTGCCATCGGTGAAGCCGCAGCCGCCCTTGAGATCATAGGCCTGTTCGACCTGTTCGCGATGGGTCGTCGGGATGACGAAACGGTCCTCGTAATCGGCCAGGGCCATGATCCTGTACATGTCCTCGATCACCCGGCCCGACAGGCCGACGCGCGCGGCGATGCCTTCGTCGAGAACGCCGTCGATGGTTTTCGCCCGCATATAGGCCCGCATCGCCAGCATCCGTTCCAGCGCCTGCGCCACCGGTTCCTCGTCACCGGCGGTCAGCATGTTGGCCAGGTATTTCACCGGGATGCGCAGGTCGCGCACATTCGGCATGGCGTTCTGCGATCCGATCTTGCCGGCCTCGGCCGCGTTCTGGATCGGCGACAACGGCGGGATATACCAGACCATCGGCAGCGTCCGGTATTCGGGGTGCAGCGGAAAGGCGACCTTCCACTCCATCGCCATCTTCCAGATCGGGCTGTCCTGCGCGGCCTTGATCCAGTCCTCGGGGATGCCGTCGGCGCGCGCGGTCTCGATCACCACGGGATCCCGCGGGTCGAGGAACACGTCGAGCTGCGCATCGTAAAGGTCGGTCGTCTTTTCCGCGCTTGCCGCCTGTTCGATCCTGTCGGCGTCATAAAGCATGACCCCCAGATAGCGGATGCGCCCGACACAGGTTTCCGAACAGACCGTGGGGTTGCCGCTTTCGATGCGCGGATAGCACAGCGTGCATTTCTCGGACTTGCCGGTCGACCAGTTGTAATAGACCTTCTTGTAGGGGCAGCCCGAAACGCACATCCGCCAGCCGCGGCATTTTTCCTGGTCGATCAGGACGATGCCGTCCTCTTCGCGCTTGTAGATCGCGCCCGAGGGGCAGGCGGCGGCACAGGTCGGGTTCAGGCAATGTTCGCACAGCCGGGGGAGATACATCATGAAGGTGTTTTCGTATTCCCCGTAGATCTCCTTCTGGATGCCGTCGAAATTGTAATCGGCCGACCGTTTCGAGAATTCGCCGCCCAGGATCTCCTCCCAGTTCGGACCTTTCTCGATCTTTTCGATCCGTTCCCCGGTGATCTTCGAATAGGGGCGCGCGGTCGGGAATGCCTCCATCTCGGGCGCGGATTTCAGGTGATCATGGTCGAAATCGAAAGGTTCGTAGTAATCGTCGATCTCGGGCAGGTCGGGATTGGCGAAGATATTGGACAGGATCCGCCACTTCGCGCCCTGCCTGGGCTGCAGCTTGCCCGATTTCGTCCGCTCCCAGCCGCCGTTCCAGCGCGCCTGGTTTTCCCAGTCGGTCGGATAGCCGGTGCCGGGCTTGGTTTCGACATTGTTGAACCAGGCGTATTCGACACCCTCGCGCGTGGTCCAGACGTTCTTGCAGGTGACGGAACAGGTGTGACACCCGATGCATTTGTCGAGGTTCAGCACCATGCCGATTTGCGCGCGCACTCTCATTGTGCTGCCTCCTTTTCGGTCGCGGGTCGGTCGAGCCAGTCGACCTTCTGCATTTTCCGCACGATGACGAATTCGTCCCGGTTGGCGCCGACGGTGCCGTAATAGTTGAAGCCGTAGGCCTGATGGGCATAGCCGCCGATCATGTGCGTGGGTTTGAGCGTGGCGCGGGTGACCGAATTGTGGATACCCCCGCGCTTGCCGGTCTTTTCCGAACCCGGCGTGTTCACGATCTTTTCCTGGGCGTGATACATGAAGGTCGTGCCGTCCTTCATGCGCTGGCTGACCACCGCGCGGGCGGTGAGCGCGCCGTTCACGTTGTAAAGCTCCACCCAGTCGTTATCGACGATGCCGGCCTTTGCCGCGTCGTTCTCGGAGATCCAGATCACCGGTCCGCCGCGGTTCAGCGTCAGCATCAGCAGGTTGTCGGTATAGGTCGAATGGATGCCCCATTTCTGGTGGGGCGTGATGAAGTTCAACACCACATGCGGGGCGTTGTCGCGGGCATCCGAATTGACCTCGGCGGTGATCGTCTTCAGATCGACCGGCGGCCGGTAGGACATCAGGCCCTCGCCGAAGGCCCGCATCCACAGGTGATCCTGATAGAGCTGCTGACGTCCGGTGAGGGTGCGCCAGGGGATCAGTTCATGAACGTTGGTGTAGCCCGCATTGTAGCTGACCTTCTCGCTTTCGATGCCCGACCATGTGGGGCTCGAGATGATCTTGCGGGGCTGTGCCGCGATGTCGTGAAAGCGGATCTTCTGGTGATGCTCGCCCTCGGCCAGGTGGGCATGTGCGCGCCCGGTGCCTTCGCTCAGGGCCTCCCAGGCCTTGACCGCGACATGGCCGTTGGTTTCGGGCGCCAGCATCAGGATCACCTCGCAGGCGTCGATCGCCGTTTCGATCTTCGGCCGGCCCTTGGCGGGGCCTTCCGCCTTGACACCGTTCAGCGCGGCCAGGCCGTCGATTTCATCCTGGGTGTTCCAGCTGATGCCCTTGCCGCCATTGCCGAGCTTGTCCATCAGCGGCCCCAGCGCGGTGAACCGGTCGCCGATCGCGGTGTAGTCGCGTTCGACGGGCACGAAGGCGGGCGCGGTCTTGCCCGGGATCAGATCGCATTCGCCCTTCTTCCAGTCGCGCACCTGGTCCTGCGCGATCTCGGCCGGCATGTCGTGCAGCAAGGGCAGCGCCACGATGTCGGTTTCCGTCCCGAGGATTTCCGGCGCCACCTCCTGCACCTTGTAGGCGATGGCCTTGAAGATCTCGAAATCGGACTTGCTTTCATAGGCCGGGTCCACCGCCGCCTGCAGCGGGTGGATGAACGGATGCATGTCCGAGGTGTTCATGTCGTCCTTTTCGTACCAACTGGCCGTCGGCAGGACGATGTCGGAATAGACGCAGGTGGTGGACATCCGGAAGTCGATGGTCACCAGCAGGTCCAGCTTGCCTTCGGGCGCCGTCTCATGCCACCTGGCTTCCTTGGGCAGCGCCCTGCCCTCTTCGCCCAGGTCGCGGCCCAGAACGCCGTGATCGGTGCCCAGCAGGTGCTTGAGGAAATATTCGTGCCCCTTGCCGGACGAGCCCAGCAGGTTCGACCGCCACACGAACAGGTTGCGCGGCCAGTTCGCCGGATCGTCCGGGTCTTCGCAGGACATTTCCAGCGCGCCGGATTTCAACTCCTGCGCAACATAGGCGGGGATCTCCATCCCCGCGGCCTTGGCGGCCTTGGCGACCTCGAGCGGGTTGGTCTTGAGCTGCGGGGCGGAGGGCAGCCAGCCCATGCGTTCGGCCCGGATGTTGTAGTCGATCAGGGAGATGTCCCAATCGCCCTCGGGCGCGGTCGGCGACAGGATCTCGCCCGCCGTCAGCGTCTCGTAGCGCCATTGGTCGGTATGGGCATACCACGCCGAGGTGGAGTTCATCTGCCGCGGCGGGCGGCCCCAGTCCAGCGCAAAGGCCAGCGGCGCCCAGCCGGTCTGCGGGCGCAGCTTTTCCTGGCCCACGTAATGCGCCCAGCCGCCGCCCGATTGGCCCACGCAGCCGCACATCACCAGCATGTTGATGACGCCGCGATAGTTCATGTCCATGTGATACCAGTGGTTCATCGCGGCCCCGATGATGACCATGGACTTGCCATTCGTCTTCTCGGCGGTATCGGCGAATTCGCGCGCCACGTGGATGATCTTGTCGGCGGGAACGCCGGTGATCTTTTCGGCCCAGGCGGGCGTGCCGGGCACGTCCTCGTCATAGGATGTCGCCACCCAGTCGCCGCCCAGACCCCGGTCGAGACCGTAATTGGCGCAGAACAGGTCGAACACCGTCGCCACCAGCACCTCGCCCTCGGCGGTCTGCACGCGCTTCACGGGCAGGTTCCGTGTCAGGATGTCGGGGCGCGTGTCGCCGGTGGTGAAGGCCTCGGTCGCCGCGCCGCCGAAATAGGGAAAGTCGACACCGCGGATATCGTCGTGATCGTCCTCCAGGATCAGCGACATCTGCAGCCTGGCGTCCTTGCCGGCGGCCCGTTCCTCGAGGTTCCATTCGCCCTTTTCGCCCCAGCGATAGCCGATGGTGCCATTGGGCGACACCAGCGTGCCGGACAGCGCATCGAAGGCGACGGTCTTCCATTCGGGGTTGTTGTCCTCGCCCAGGGCGCCGTCCAGATCGGCGGCGCGCAGGAAGCGGCCCGGCACCAGGCGGCCGTCCTTTTCGTCCAGACGGACCAGCATCGGCATGTCGGAATACTTGCGGCAATAATCCTCGAAATACTCGGCCTGCCGGTCGATGTGGAATTCGCGCAGGATGACATGGCCGAAGGCCATCGCCAGCGCCGCGTCGGTGCCCTGTTTCACGTTCAGCCAGACATCGGCGAATTTCGACGCTTCGGAATAATCCGGGCAGATGACGGCCGATTTGGTGCCCTTGTAGCGCACTTCGGTATAGAAATGCGCGTCCGGGGTCCGGGTCTGGGGCACGTTCGATCCCCAGAGCAGCAGGTAGCCGGAATTGTACCAATCCGCGCTTTCGGGAACGTCGGTCTGTTCGCCCCAGGTCATCGGCGAGGCCGGCGGCAGGTCGCAATACCAGTCGTAGAACGACATGCAGACGCCGCCCATCAGGCTCAGATAGCGCGAACCCGCGGCATAGCTGACCATCGACATCGCCGGGATCGGCGAAAAGCCGAAGATGCGGTCGGGCCCCCAGGTCTTGGCGGTATAGGCATTGGCGGCGGCGGTGATCTCGGTCGCCTCGTCCCAGCTGGCGCGCACGAAGCCGCCCGAGCCGCGCCTGGACGTGTAGGAGGCGCGCAGGACCGGGTCGGACTGGATCGCGGTCCAGGCCTCGATCGGGGTCTTGGTCTTGCGCATCTCGCGCCACAACTTCATCAGCCGGCCGCGGATCAGCGGCGTCTTCACCCGGTTCGCGGAATAGAGATACCAGCTGTAGGAGGCCCCCCGCGCGCAGCCGCGCGGTTCGTGGTTGGGCAGGTCGGGCCGCGTGCGCGGATAATCCGTCTGCTGGGTTTCCCAGGTGACGATGCCGGATTTGACGTAGATCTTCCAGCTGCAGGAGCCGGTGCAGTTCACCCCGTGGGTCGAGCGCACGACCTTGTCGTGGCGCCAGCGGTTGCGGTACGTCTCCTCCCAGGCGCGGTCCTCGTTGGTGACCTGTCCGTGGCCATTGGCGAAGGTCTCCAGCGTGTTCGACCGCAGGAAGTTCAATCTGTCGAGCAGGTGGCTCATGGAAATGTCTCCTATTGGCTGCCCCTGTGCCGGCGCATCCGGCGCAGGGGAAAGGTCAGGGGCTCAGCAGGGAACCGGGGCGTTCTTGCGGCTGTAGTAGAACCAGGTGACGCCCGCGCAGAGCACATAGAAGGCGGCGAACCCGTAAAGCGCCGCCGCGGGCCCGCCGGTCGCGTCGATCGAGGTTCCGTAGAGCTTGGGGATGAAGAAGGCGCCGTAGGCCGCGATCGCACTGGTGAAGGCGATGATCGCCGCCGATTCCCGCTCGATCATGCGCTGGGAATGCGTGCCGTCCAGCTGGGGTTCGAGGCGCGGAATCTCCTGCTTCATGATCGAGGGGATCATCTGGAAGGTCGACGCATTGCCGACGCCGGTCAGAAAGAACAGCGCCATGAAACAGGCGAAGAAGCCCCAGAAATTTCCGGTGCTGTCGCCCAGCGGCAGGAACCAGACCGCGCCGAGGACGGCGACGATCATGCCCAGGAAGACCCAGAAGGTCACGCGGCCGCCGCCGAACCTGTCGGACACCCAGCCGGTTCCGGCGCGGCTGAGCGCGCCGACAAGCGGGCCGAGGAAGGCGAATTGCAGCGCGTCGACGTCCGGGAACTGGGTCCGCATCAGCAGCGGGAAGCCCGCCGAATAGCCGATGAACGACCCGAAGGTGCCGATATAGAGCACGCACATCACCCAGTTGTGGTAGCGCTTGAGGATGGTCATCTGCTGGCCCAGAGAGGCTTTCGCATCGGCGATGTCGTTCATCCCGAACCACGCCGCGAGCGATCCCGCGATCAGGAAGGGCACCCAGATGAAGCCCGCGTTCTGCAGCCACAGCTGGCCGCCGTCGGACAATTCCTGCGGTGCGCCGCCAAGCGCGCCGAACACGCCCATGGTGATGACCAGCGGCACGGCGAACTGCATGACCGAGACGCCGAGATTGCCCAGCCCCGCATTCATGGCAAGCGCCTGGCCCTTGACCTTCTTGGGGTAGAAATAGGCGATATTGGCCATCGACGAGGCGAAGTTGCCGCCGCCGAAGCCGCACATGAGCGCCAGGATCAGGAAGGTGGTGTAGGAGGTCTCGGGGTCCTGGATCGCGAACCCGATGCCCAGCGCCGGCAGCAGCAGCGACGCGGTGGCGATCGCCGTCCAGCGGCGTCCGCCGAAGATCGGGATCATGAAACTGTAGAAGATGCGCAGCGTCGCGCCCGAGAGGCCGGGCAGAGCCGCAAGCCAGAAGCGTTCGCCGACCGAGAAGTCGAAGCCGATCGCCGGCATCTTGGCCACGACGACCGACCAGACCATCCAGACCGAAAAGGCCATCAGAAGGTTCGGGATCGAGATCCAGAGGTTGCGGGTGGCAATGGCCTTGCCCTTGCCTGCCCAGAACTCCGGATCTTCGGGGCGCCAGTCGGTCAGGACGTGACCGGTCCGGCCGGAGGGGTGGTCTGTGGTCGCCATTTTGTCTTCCTTTCGGCGTGCAACGGGGTGCATTCGGCCCGTCGGGTCGCCGCAGGCGCCCGTTCGGGGGGGGGCCGGGCGGCATGTCGCGCCCGGACCCGTTGGGGATTGGCCTATTCGGCCGGTCGCGCTTTCGGACCCGCCCCGATCCGGGCGAGTGTCTGTTTCAGATCATCGAGATCCTTGAATTTCGCGGTGACCGTCAGGCTGTCGCCACGCTCGGCCAGGGCCACCTTCTCGGAGCCCGCGAACAGCCGTTCCAGGTCGGCCTCGGCTTCCCGCTTGCGGACCGCCTGGGCGGCGATCGCCTCGTCCACCGAACTCAGGATGTATTCCTCGCCGAAGCCGCCCTCGGGTTCCTTCAGCCAGAAGAAGCAGACGACCCAGGACATCATCGCGCCCGCGGCGATGATGAAGAAGAAGGTCGAGGTGTCGACGAACATGAAGATGAACAGGTAGAACACCGCGCCGACATTGCCGTAGGCGCCCGCCATGCCCGCGATCTGCCCGGTGACCCGGCGCTTGATCGACGGGATGATCCCGAAGGTCGCGCCCTCGGCCCCCTGGACGAAGAACGAACAGGCAATGGTGATCGCGATCGCGATGACCAGCGGCCAGGTGCTGTCGAGCAGACCCATCATGGCAAAGCCGATGGCGATCCCAAGCATGTAGGCCAGCATCACGAAACGGCGGTTGCCCATCCGGTCCGACACCAGCCCGCCCATCGGCCGCGCCACCAGGTTGATGAAGGCAAAGGACGCCGCGATCAGCCCGGCGGTGACCGGCGTCAGCCCCCAGGTTTCCTGAAAGAACATCGGCAGCATCGACACCACCGCCAGTTCGGCGCCGAAATTGGCGAAATAGGTGGTGTTGAGCGCCGCGACCGAGCTGAACGGATAGCGGTCATCCTCGGGCACGCCCTTGCGCAGGATCGGAAGGTTGACCCGCAGCACCTGCCAGACCTGGTAGACCACGAGCGTGGCGATCGCGGCGTAGCAGATCGTGGCGACGAAGCCGTCGATATAGCCCATGCGCTGCACCCGGTAGACCAGGATCGACAGGATCCCGATCAGCGGCACGGTGAAGATCACCAGCAGCGCCAGATCGCGATAGCTCGACACTTCCAACGCGCCGCTCTTGCGGGATTTGCGGTGGGTGTCGGCGGTCGGGCCATCGGTGATGGCGAACCAGTAGAACACGCCGTAAAGGGCCATGATGATGCCCGAGGTGGCGATCGCATAGCGCCAGCCGTCGTCTCCGCCGAAGACCACAAGGGCGACCGTCGGGATGGTCATCGCCGCCGCGGCCGACCCGAAATTGCCCCAGCCGGCATAGAACCCCTCGGCAAAGCCGATGTCGCGCGGCTTGAACCACAGGGCGGTCATGTGGATGCCGACGACGAAACCGGCCCCGACCGACGACAGGATCAGACGCGAGACGAAAAGCTGCATCGCCGAGGTGCCGAAGGCGAAGAACATCGTCGGAACGGCCATCACGACCATGAGGATCGAAAACACCCGCCGCGGCCCCCACCGGTCCAGCGCCATCCCGACAAGGATGCGCGCCGGGATCGTCAATGCGACGTTGGCGATGGCGAACAGGCGGATGTCGTCCTTGGTCAGCCAGTCATTGGCCGCCAGCATCGACGAGGCCAGCGGCGCCATGTTGAACCAGACGTAGAAGGTGATGAAAAAGGCGATCCAGGTCAGGTGCAACGCGCGGATCGCGCGGTCCTGGACGCGGAAAAGGCTTGAGACTTTCATGGAACTTGCCCCCGGTTCTATTCGGCCGCCTGCATCTTGGATGCCGGGACGTGGGTGGGAATGATCAGGATCGGGCATTTCGCGCGCCGCGCGAGAAAGGCCGAGACGGAGCCGAAGGTCATGTGGTCGAATTCCTCGACCAGGGCGTCGAGCTTTCTGGAAATGAAGCCCAGCGGCCCGCCATCGGCCTGGTGTGAATGGCGCGCCATGACCAGAAGGTCGGGTTTGCGGTCTTCGGTGGCGCGCAGGATCATCTTGCGCGCGTCACCTTCGGCCAGCATGACCCTGGCCTCGTAGCCCGCGGCCATCAGCTCGGCCGCCGCCGCCTCGACACCGGCCTTCTGGTCGCGGTATTGTTCCGAGAACAGCTCGTCGGCCTCGGAGGTGGCGCTGCCGATGTCTTCGACCACCGAAACCAGCGTCACGGTGGGTTTCAGACTGCCGAACATCCGGGTGATCGCGTCGAGCGCAATTCGAGCGTTGCGTGAATGATCGTATGCCAGCATGATTTCCATCTCTCTCTCCGGTATGGCAGATCCAGCGAATGACCTGCGGTGCGTTGGTCCCGTCCTGCGTCCTGGGCCTGTCGCGAAACTTGATCTGGATCATGCTGACGGGGAAAATGGCGTGAAATAAATGGCTTACCGAAAAACGTCATGACCGGGACATGGGGCGATCAATCTTGCTGTCACAATTCAACAAGCACGCCATTGACTTTTGTCAATTTGATGCTTGATAATTATCAAGGATAAAAGCCAGATGCGGTTGGGCATGCCCGAGTCGGATTTCCCGGATATCAGAAGTCTCGAGATCTTCGCCGAAATGGACCAGGTCCATTTCGAAAGCCTCATGCGGGGTGGGTACGTGCAGACCTTTCCGCCCCATGTCGACCTGATCGCCGAAGGCGACCCCAGCGATTTCCTGCATATCGTCATGTCCGGATCGATCGACCTGTTCGCCTCGTGGAACGGGCGCGATTCCAGCCTCGCCACGGTCCGGCCGATCGCGACCTTCATCCTGGCCGCGACGATCCGGGATGCGCCCTACCTGATGTCGGCCCGCACCCTGGAGAAAAGCCGGGTCGCCCTGATCCCCAGCCAGGATGTGCGCGCGGTCTTCGACGTCGATTCCGGTTTCGCCCGCGCCATCGTGAACGAACTGTCGCAGGCCTATCGTCGCAAGATAAAGGCGATGAAGGATCTCAAGCTGCGCACCTCGCTTGAACGCTTGGCCAATTACCTGCTGCGCGAACAGGACAGATGCGGCGGTGCGGCCGGCTTCGATCTGCCCTTCGGCAAGGCGCGCCTGGCGTCGCTTCTGGGGATGACGCCGGAGAACCTGAGCCGCGCCTTCAGGAACCTGCAGGCCTATGGCGTCACCGTCAATGGCAGCCGCATTTCGATCACCGACCAGCGCGACCTGGAAACCTTCGCCGCGCCCAGCCCGCTGATCGACGACGACCGGATCTGAACCCGCCCCGGGGGGCCTGGATCCGGGCAGCGGGTCGCCGCCGAAGGGCGCCGGGCCGTCCCTGTCGGGCCGAACAGCCGGCGCCGGCCCTCAGCCGGCGTCGGCCGGTCCGAGGACCCGGCGCAACAGGCGATCCCAGTTCCCGTGGCAGATCGCGGCGATCGTGTCGCGCCCGAACCCCGCCTGCGCCATCCGCGCGACCAGGCGCGGCAGGGCGGCGGCGTCGGGCAGATCCTCCGGCATCGGCGCCCCGTCGAAATCGGAGCCAAGCGCGACATGCGCCGCCCCGGCCAGTTCGATCATGTGCGCCAGATGGGCGATCGCATGGTCCAGCGCCCCCGCCCCCTGCCGCCCGCCATCGGGGTTCAGAAAGAAGGTCCCGAAATTCAGCCCCACCACCCCGCCGCTGGCGCCGATATCGCGCAATTGCCGATCGGTCAGGTTGCGTGAACAGGGGCAGATCGCCTGGGCATTGGAATGGGTCGCGACCAGGGGCAGCCCCTCGGCACCGACATCGTCGAAGCCGCGCATCGTCATGTGGCTGGTATCGACGACCATGCCCAGCGCCCGGCAGCGCCGCACCAGCCGCTTGCCGGCCGGGGTCAGGCCGGGGCCGGTATCGGCATCCCCCGGATAGCGGAACGGCACGCCTTCGCCGAAGATCGTCGGCCGCGACCAGACCGGCCCGAGCGAGCGCAGCCCGCGGGCGTGCAGGGCGTCGAGTTCGACCAGATCGGGACCGATGCACTCGGCCCCTTCCAGGTGCAGCACCGCCTGAACCCCGCCCCGGTCGAGATCCGCCGCCTTCCGCACCAGCCGCCACAGCCCGGCCCGCTCCAGTCGCGCGGCGATCGTCGCCTGGGCGTCGATCCTTGCCAGCGCCTCGGCCTGGCCCATCCTCGGCGGCAAGGGCAGGTCATAGGGCGGTGCGTCGAACAGCTTGAAATCGAGCGGCAGGCTGTCGTCCAGGGCGAACATGGCAAAGAACCCGCCCCGCATGCCGCCCGCGCGCATCCGCGCAAGATCGATGTGACCGGTCCGGCTGGCCCGAAAGGCGGCCTCGGGATCGCCGCCGGCCCGCGCCAGCCGCAGCAGGGCGTCGTTATGCCCGTCAAAGACCGGGATCGGTGCGTTCATGCCGGCCTCGCGGGATCAAGCGCCGCAACGCCGTGCTGGGTGATTCCGGTGAAACGGGCCGGGCCCCGGACGCGGCCTTCGGCCAGCAGCGCGAACCGGACGCCGGTGAACCCGTCGCAGCTTTCCGCCGACAACAGGCGCGCGCTGGCCTGGCCGATGACGACCCAGTCCTCGGCACCCTTCACGAGGAACCGATAGCGCGACGGCGTCGCCTCGATCCGCATCGGCAGGGCGCCATCCGTGGGGTCGGGGACATGCCCGGTCTGGTGCAGGTCGTCGACCTGTCGGGTGAACCGCAGGGCGTTGCCGGTATCGGTCGCGACCCGCCTGATCGCATAATGATGCGTCGCATCGGCAAGGACGGCGATGCCCGTCGCCGACCCCGGTGCCGGCGCCGGAACCACGGCGTCGAAGACCTGCGCGGGCTCGGTCTGGGGCCGGAACAGCGCGCCGGCCCCGGTATCTGCCCCCAGCGGCGCGCCATAGGGCAACAGCAGGTCCGCCCCGTCCAGCGCCACGCCCGGGTCGGGCTGGCCGCGCATCGTCCAGCCCGCGGCCCAGGGGGTTGCGGGCCGCGGACGCCGGAGGCCTCCGGTCGCGGGGCTGCGGGGCGCCCGCATCGCCAGGTCGACCGTGCCGAAGATCGGCCAGCCTTCGGACCAGGTCACCGGCACAAGGAAGGTCTCCCGCCCCAGCAGATGATGCCGCCCGGCAGGACGGGTGCCCAGGCACAGCGCCCACCAGCCCCCCGCCGCGTCCTCGACCAGGTCGGCGTGGCCCAGCGACTGGATCGGGTGCATCACCCGATGCCGGTGGGTCAGGACCGGGTTGTGCGGCGCGCCGACGAACGGACCCCAGGGGGTGCGGGCGCGGGCGATGGTCTGCATATGCCCGGTCCAGGTGCCGCCCTCGGCCGCGAACAGGTAGTAATACGCGCCGATCCGATACAGATGCGGCCCCTCGATATCGTTGCTGCAATAGCCATGCGGCCCCGGCGTGATCGCCCGCATCGGCCCGATCCGCCCGCTTGCCGGGTCCAGAACGGCCTGCACGATCGGCCCCAGATCCCCGCCCGGCCGCGACAGATCGAGCGTGCGGCGCGTGTAGTGGCAGGTGCCGTCCTCATCGAAGAACAGCGACGGGTCGAACCCTTCCCGGTCCAGCCAGATCGCATCGGACCAGGGGCCGCCCGGGTCGGTCGCCTGCAACAGGAAATTGCCCTGGCCGTCGGCCATGTTGGTGCAGGCCAGCCAGAACCGGCCGTCATGATGGCGCAGGGTCGGCGCGAACAGGTCGATCGGCCCGGCACGCCCGTCGCGCCGGTATTGCGCCGGCCGCTCGACCGCGCCGCCCAGCAGGGTCCAGTCGACCAGGTCGACCGAATGCCACAGCCGGATCCCCGGCATGTGATCGAAGGTCGAGGTGGCCAGGTAGTAATCCGACCCGACGCGGATGACCGACGGATCGGGGGCAAGCCCCCGGACGACCGGGTTCGACCAGCCGAAGGGGCGCGCGGCCGCCGGCGTCACTCGGCCTCGCCGGCACGGATGATCGCCTCGACCGACCTGCGGACCGAGGCGATGATGTCGATGACCGCCCGTTCAGCGGCGTCGGGATCGCCGGCGACCACCGCATCGGCCAGCGGGCGGTGAAAGGGAAAGCTTTCCAGGCCGAAGCCCGCCCGGTTGAACGGCGATTCCGCCGACCGTTCGAAGGCGGTGTCGAGATGGGTCAGCAACTGGGTGAAGATCGGGTTGGCCGAGGCATCGGCGATCGCGGTGTGAAAGGCGATATCGGCCTCCCGGTAGTTTTCGCCCCGCGCGACCACCTCCAGCAACTCGGTGCACAGCCGGTCGATCTCGCGCGCCTGGGCCGGCGTGGCCCGTTCGGCGGCAAGCCGCGCCACGTCGGTTTCAAGGGTCATCCGGACCTCCAGCAGGCGCAGCACCGCGTCGCCTTCCAGCCGCACATCGGGGTCGACCGGCCCGCCCGGCGCCGGGATCGGCGCGACAAGGTAGGTCCCGACGCCCCTTTTGCGCCGGATCAGCCCCAGCCCCTCCCAGCGGGTCAGTGCCTCGCGCATGGTCGAGCGACCGACGCCCAGCTGCTGGGCCATCTGCACCTCGGGCGGCAGCTTGTCGCCGATCGCAAGGCCGGACCGGGCCACCATCTCGGCCAGGGCGTCCAGCACCTCGTGCCCGCGCGACCGGGTCTGCAGGCGTCCAAGATAGGTCAGCGGGCTGTCATCTGTCATCGGCTCGGTGCATTCTCCGTCAGGCGGCGACCGGCAGGCCAAGCAGTTCGGCCAGGGCATCCACCAGAAGATCCATCTCTTCGGGCGTGTTATAGCATTGCACCGACAAGCGCACGATCGCTTGGCCGTTCCATCGCAGGACCGGGATCTCGATCGCATATCTGTCGTAGAGCCGGGTCTTGAGCCACATCACGTCGCATTCCGGCACCGGCAGGGCGATCATCTGCGGCGCCCGCAAGTCGGGGCTGGACAGGGGCGGCAGGCCGGTCCGCGCGGCGATGCGGTCTCCGGTCCCGGTGGCCAGGTCACGACAGGCGCGGGCAATGCCGTCCCAGTCCTGCGCGGTGCGAAACGCCAGCGCCTCGGGCACGGACAGCCAGGCAGAGGGGTCGCGGGTGCCCTGGAATTCCATCGCATCGACAAAGGCGGTGCCACCGAACGGGCCCGGCGCCGACCGATCGGGCTGCCAGCCATGCGAGATCACCAGCGGGTCGAGCAGCGCCTGCTGTTCGGGCCGGACATGCAGGAACCCCGCGCCCTTGGGTGTCAGCAACCATTTGTGGCAATTGCCGGCATAGAAATCCGCGCCCAGCGCGTCGAGGTCGAGCGGGATATGACCGGGCGTATGCGCCCCGTCGATCACCGTCCAGATGCCCCGGGCCCGGGCCTGCGCAACCGCCCCTTCGATCGGGAAAAGCAGCGCGGTCGGCGAGGTGATGTGGCTGAGGAACAGGACCCGGGTCCGATCGGTCACCCGGGCCATCAGCGCTTCGGTAAAGGCCGCCGGGTCGGTCAGCGGCAGCGGCACCCGTGCCGTGACGATCCGGGCGCCGGTGCGGGCCGCGACGAAGCCCCAGGTCTTGTCCAGCGCGGCATATTCGTGATCGGTGGTCAGGATTTCATCCCCCGCCGCCAGCGGCAGCGACCGGGCCACGGCATTCAGCGCGCTGGTGGCATTGGTGAAACCCGCGATATCGTCGGCGCGGGCGCCGATCTCGGCCGACAGGGCGGCGCGGGTCTCGGCCATCCAGGCGGCATAGCCCCGGTCGGGATCGAGAAAGGCGACCGGCTGCCGCTCCAGCCGCAACTGCCAGGCCTGGTACCGCTCGAAGACCGGCCGCGGGCAGGCCCCGAAGGAGCCGTGGTTGAGAAAGACCACCTCCGGGTCCAGCAGAAACGGCTGTTTGAAACCGATTGCCATGCTCACTGCGCCTTCATTGTGGGATCCAGCGCGTCGCGCAGCCCGTCGCCGAACAGCGACGTGGCCAGAACCGTGACCGCCAGAGCGATGGTGGGAAAGACCGCCAGATGCCAGTAGAAATACATGAAATCCAGCCCGGTATTGATCATCTGCCCCCAGCTGGGCGTCGGCGGCGGCACCCCGACGCCGAGAAAGCTGAGCGACGCCTCCAGCATCATCGCCATCGGGATCGCCAGAACGAAGCCGATGATGATCGGCGAGATCGAATTGGGGATCAGGTGAACCCGGATGACATAGGAAGGCCCACCGCCCAGGGCCTGCGCCGCGCGGACGAATTCCTTTTCCTTGAACGCCTTGATCTGCGCCCGCACCAGCAGGCAGACCTGGACCCAGCCGAACAGCGCGGCGATCGCGACGATCATCCAGAACCCGCCGCCGGTCAGCGCCCCCAGCAGCATCGCCGCCAGCAACGGCGGCACGACCGAGAAGATCTCGATCACCCGCATGATGATCCAGTCGGTGCGCCCGCCGAAATACCCCGCCGCCGCACCCAGGGGAATGCCGATGATCACCGAAAAGGCGGCGGCGGCAAAGCCGATGGTCAGCGACACCCGCGCGCCATGAACGATCCGGGTAAAGAAATCGCGGCCCAGATCGTCGACCCCGAACCAATGCGCGCCCGACGGAAAGGCCAGGGCTTCGGACAGGAAATCCTGGTCGTTCGGCCCCGCCGGCGTGATCAGCGGCGCAACGACCGCCAACAGCGCGATCAGCGCCAGCACGACGCCCCCGGCCACCGCGGCCCGGTTCGCCAGGAACCGGCGCCAGGCGAACCAGAGCGGCCCGCGCTGCCGCCGGCCGGGCCGGCTCAGCATCTCGGGGGCGGCGGCGGGGCCGGTCATGGGATCGGTGCTCATTTCCGTCGTCCTCCGTGGCGGATGCGGGGGTTGAGCCAGGCATAGAGGATGTCCGAGATCAGGTAGGCGATGCAGAACATCACCGTGATCATCAGGATCAGCGCCATTTCCAGCGGGTAATCCCGGGTCCGGATCGAGGACACGAAATAATTGCCCAGGCCCGGCACCCGGAACATCGCCTCGACAAAGATCGACCCGGTGGCGGTGCCGATGAACATCGGCAGAAACACCGTCACCAGCGGGATCGCCGAATTGCGCAACACGTGCTGGAACAGGATCCGCCGTTCCGACAGGCCCTTGGCCCGCAGCACGGTGACGAAGGGCTTGTTGAGCGTGTCCAGCATGGCCGAGCGCATGTAGCGCGCATAGGTCGCCATCGGGATCGTCGCATAGGCGATGATCGGCAGGATCCATCGTTGCGGCTCGCCCCAGCCCGAGGAGGGCAGCCATCCCAGCCAGACCGAAAAGACCAGGATCAGCAGCATCGAGGTCACAAAGACCGGCACCGTCAGGCCCAGCGTGGCGACCGCCGAGGCCAGGTAGTCGATCCAGCTGTTGCGCCGCAGCGCGGCCGCCATTCCCAGCAGCATGCCCAGCGGCACCCCGACCAGCATCCCCAGCCCGCCCAGCACCAGCGACGGCACCCAGGCCCGGCCCAGCAATTCCAGCACCGTCTCTCCGGGGCTCTGGAACGGCACGCCGAAATCCAGCCGGACCACGCCCCACATGTAGCGCGCATATTGGACATAGAGCGGCTGATCGAGGCCGTATTGCGCGTTCAGCTTTTCGCGCACGGCGTCGGGCACGGGCATGTCGCCGCCGTCGAACGGGCCGCCGGGGATCGAATGCATCATCAGGAAGATGATGATCGAGACGACGAAAAAGGTGGTCAGGACCGACAGCACCCGTTGCAGGACATAGCCGATCATGCACCGCTCCTTGTGTCGGGATCCGCCGTGACCCGCGCCTCGACCAGGTGCCCCGGCGCGACCGGAACCAGCCGGGGCGTGTCGGAGGGCGCGACATCGCCGGCCAGCTCGGCGCGCGACAGCACGGGGATGTCGGCGGCCAGATCCTCGCGCGAGCGGAACTGCCGCCGGCGCCGGTTGCGCGGGTCGAGCTGCGGGATCGCGTCCAGAAGCGAGCGGGTATAGGGGTGCCGCGCGGCGCCGAAGATGCCTTCGGTCTCGGCCGCCTCGACGATCCGGCCCGCGAACATCACCGCCACCCGGTCACACAGCGACCGGACCACGGACAGGTCGTGGCTGATGAACAGGATCGACAGGCCCATATCCTGTTGCAGGTCCTGCAGCAGGTTGATGATCTGCGCCTTGACCGAGACATCCAGCGCCGAGGTCGGTTCATCGGCGATCAGCACCGACGGCCCCAGGATCAGGGCCCGGGCGATGGCCACGCGCTGGCGTTGCCCGCCGGACAATTCATGCGCATAGCGGCTGCCGTATCCGCGATGCAGCCCGACCCGTTCCAGCCAGGCCAGGGCGCGTTCGGCACGTTCGTCCGGCGTGCCGATACCGTGGATGCGCAGCGGTTCGGCCACCACCTGCTGCAGGGTGAACATCGGGTCCAGCGCGGAATAGCTGTCCTGAAACACGACCTGCATCTTCTGTCGCCAGGGCTTCAGCGCCGCGCTGCCCAACGTGGTGATATCGGTGCCCTCGAGCAGGATGCGGCCCGCGGTCGGCTCCAGCAGGCGCAGGGCCATCATGCCCGTCGTCGACTTGCCCGACCCGCTTTCGCCGACCAGGCCCAGGATACCGTTGCGCGGCAGGACAAGGTCGACATCGCGGACCGCGTGCAGCGCCGTGCTGCGCCGCCGCAGGACCCCGCCCGAGCGCAGATGGAAGGTCTTGCCCAGGCCGCGCAGCTCCAGCGCGGGCACGTCACCGGGGGCGATCCGATCGGGGCGTCCCATCACAGCCTCCAGCAGGCCGCGCGCCGGCCCTCGCCCAGCGGCGTCATCGCCGGCATGTCGGTCCGGCATCGCGCATCGGCCTGGCGGCACCGCGGATGAAACGGGCAACCGGTGGGCGGGTTCGACGGGTCGGGCGAAGCGCCGGGAATTTCCGTCAGGCGCCGCCGCCCGCCCTCTTGGCCGGGGATCGAGACCAGCAGCGCCCGTGTATAGGGATGCGCCGGACGTTCGAAGATGTCATGGACCGACGCTTCCTCCATCACCCGCCCGCCATACATGACGACGACCCGGTCGACGGTTTCGGCCACCACGCCCAGATCGTGCGTGACCATGACCAGCCCCATGCCGAAATCGTCCTGCAGATCCTTGATCAGCTGCAGGATCTGCGCCTGGACCGTCACGTCCAGCGCCGTGGTCGGTTCATCGGCGAACAGCACCCGCGGCCGGCAGGACAGCGCCATGGCGATCATCGCCCGTTGCAGCATGCCGCCGGACAGTTGGTGCGGATAGCTGTCGAGGATCGCCGCGGCGTTGCGGATCTCGACCCGTTCGAGCAGCGCCAGCGCTTCGGCCCGGGCGGCGCGGGTCGTGGTCGCGCGATGCGCCTGGATGGTTTCGACGATCTGGGTGCCGATGCTGAACACCGGGTCGAAGGCGGTCATCGGATCCTGAAAGATCATCGCCGCGACGCTGCCGCGCAGCTCGGCCATCTGCCGGCGCCCGGCCGCCATCACGTCGACGCCGTCCAGCGCCAGCCGCCGGGCCGTGATCCGCGCCGGCGGCGTGCGCAGCAGCCGCATCACCGCCATGCAGGACACCGACTTGCCCGAGCCGCTTTCGCCGACGATGCCCAGGCTTTCGCCCGCCGCAAGGCTGAACGACACGCCGCGCACCGCCTGGACCGTGCCGTCGAGCTGCGGGAAACCGACCTGCAGGTCCTCGATTTCGACGATCGGGGCGGTCTGGCCGGCCGGCGCGAAAGGTTCGGTCGCTGTCATCGGGCGCTCCGCATCTGCGGCCCCGGCGACGCACTTGCCGCCGGGGCCCGTGACCCTTTGCGAGGGATCACTCTTCGACGGTCAGGTGCGTATAGAAATACGGCGTCAGACGCGAGCTTGCCGACAGCCCCTGATCGGTCGGGATCGTGGCATCGCCCGAGACGCCTTCGGCAAAGACGAAGGTCTGGATCGGGTGCACCAGCGGGATGACCGACACGTTGTCATACAGCAGGATCTGTTCGGCCTGGGCATAATAGTCCAGCCGCTCTTCCCAATCGGCCGCGGAGCCGGCCGCGGCGACCAGCTCGTCATATTCCGGCACCCGGTGATCATGCCGGCCGCCACCGTAGAAGATGCCGAAGAAGTTGGACGGGTCGATGTAGTCGTATTCATAGGGCGACAGGAACAGGTTGTTGGTCTCTTCGGTCAGCGCCTGCATCCAGTCCTGGATCGGCATCACGCGGATGCCCATCTCGATCCCCAGATGTTCCTCGTATTCGGCCTGCAGATATTGCAGCATCGGCGCCGTGATCGCGCCGTTATAGCCGCCCTGGTCGCGATACCAGATCTCGACCTCGGGGAAGCCCTCGCCGCCGGGATAGCCGGCCTCGGCCAGCAATTCGCGCGCCCGCTCCGGGTCGAAAACCGCCTGGCCGGCGATGTCGGCGTTATAGCCCGGATAGGCCGGCGACAGGATCGAGGTGGCGGGGATGGCAAGATCGGACAGCACGGTCGAGGTCATCTCGTCACGGTCGACGGCCAGGGCCAGGGCTTCGCGCACGCGGACATCGTCGAAGGGCGGGCTGTCAAGGTCGAACGAGATATACGACACCGCGAAGATCGCGTTGCGGCGCAGCCGGTCCGGCGCGCGCTGGTCCATGAACGGGATCTGGCCGCGGTTGAGATAGGCCATGTCCATCTCTTCGGCCATGAAGGCCGGCAGGCCGACCTCGGGGGCGCCCAGGCTGTTGTTGACCTCGAAACTTTCCAGCGTCGCCGGCCAGGGCCCCCGGTATTCGGGGTTCGGCACGAAGGTCATGGTGTTGTCGTTCTTTTCCCAGCTTTCGACCATGTAGGCGCCCGAAGCGACCAGCGTGTCGACATTGACCGCGTAATCGTCGCCATGTTCGTCCCAGACATGTTTGGGCACCGGGTACCACAGGCTGATCACGCTGGGCAGGTAGGGTTTCGGCGTTTCGGTCGTGACGGTGATCGTGCGGTCGTCGACGGCGGCGATGCCCAGCGTCTCGGCCTCGGCCTCGCCGTTGACCACGGCGTTCCAGTTCCGGATGCCGGCGGCGAAATCCCAGTACCAGGCGAAATCATAGCCCGAGGTCGCGGCGCGCTGCAGCGCAAAGACGTAATCCTCGGCGGTCAGCGGGTGGCCATCGGAATAGGCCAGCCCCTCGCGCAGGGTGATGGTCCAGGTCAGCCCGTCCTCGGACTGGACCCAGCTTTCCGCCCCCAGCCCGTGCAGCTCGAAATTCTTGTCGAAACTGGTCAGCGGCAGCTGGATGATCTCGGGAAAGCCGGCGCGGGAATAGACCGTCTTCATGTAGTCGACATAGGTCCCCGAGGTATTGTCCCCCGGGAACACGGCCTGCTGCGCGACCGCCGGAATGGCGGTGGCCAGGGCCAGGGCGGCGGCCAGTGATCTGACGGTGTTCATGGTGATCTCCCTGTGTGCTGAGGATAGGCCGCCCGTTGGCCGGGCAGCGCATTGCTTGTCGGATGATAGATGTCTGACATTTGACATTATGCCGATCAACACCTTTCTTGTGTCCTGGATCATCCCGGGCGCATCCCGAGGGCGCGGCCCGGTGAACATGTCTCGACCGTCCGCATGATGGCATCGGCATCGATGCCGAAATGGGCGTGCAGATCCTCGATCGTGCCGGACTGGCCGAAATGTTCGACCCCCAGCGGCGCGACCCGATGCCCGGCGACCGCGCCCAGCCAGGCCAGCGTCGCCGGATGCCCGTCGATCACCGTGACCAGCAGGCAATGGGCCGGCAGGTCGGCCAGAAGTCGCTCGACATGGCTTGGCCCGCCGGCCCGGCGCATCCGGCCGCGCTGCGCCGCCGTCCAGCCGGCATTGAGCCGGTCGGCCGAGGTCACCGCCAGGACCGCGACATCGCGCCGGGCATTGCCGATCCGCCCCGCCGCCGCGATCGCCGCCGGGGCGACGGCCCCCTGGTAGGCGATCACCAGTTCGGTATTCGGCCCGGGCGGGCGCAGCCAATAGGCCCCATCGATGACGCCCCGGGCGAAGGCGGCGTCGCGGGCGCCGCGCAGCTGCTCCAGCGGCCGGGTCGACAGGCGCAGATAGACCGCGCCGCCGGTTTCGTCGCGCAGCCAGCTGCCGTCGTCGGGATCGTCCGCGCCGTCGCGCTGCATGTAGTCGAAGGACCAGTCGAGGATGACCGACAGCTCGTCCAGATAGGCCGGCTCGAAACTGGCCAGCCCGTCCTGGGACATCCCGATCAGCGGCGTGCCGACCGATTGATGCGCCCCGCCCTCGGGGGCCAGCGTGACGCCAGAGGGCGTGCCCACGACCAGGAACCGCGCGTCCTGGTAGCAGGCGTAATTCAGCGCATCGAGGCCCCGGGCGATGAAGGGGTCATACAAGGTTCCGATCGGCAGGATCCGCACACCGAACAGCGCATGCGACAGGCCCGCCGCCCCCAGGGCAAGGAACAGGTTCATCTCGGCGATGCCCAGTTCCAGGTGCTGACCCCGGGGCGAAAACCGCCATTTCTGGATCGACGGCACGGTCTGGTCGCGGAACGTGTCGGCCCGGTCGGTGCGGGCGAACAAGCCGCGCCGGTTGACCCAGGAACTCAGCCCGGTCGACACGGTGACATCCGGCGACATGGTCAGGATGTGATCGGCGATGCCCCCGGTCCGGCGGCCCATCGCATCGAGGATCTTGCCGAACCCGGCCTGCGTCGACTGCACCTGGTCCTCGATCCAGACCGGGCCTTCGCTGTCCAGGCGCGGGGCCGCGAACCGTCGCCGCCCGGCCGCAAAGAACGGCACCCGGTCCAGAAAGGCCCGCAGCCCGGCCGGGTCGGGCACGGTGGCCAACGGCTCCCATTCGGCACCGTCGGGAACCCCGTGGCCGGCCCGGAACGCCGCCATCTGCGCCGGGGTCATCAGCCCGCCGTGATTGTCCTTGTGACCGGCCAGCGGCGTGCCCCAACCCTTGACCGTATAGGCCAGGACCGCGGTGGGCCGGTCGTCGTCGATGGCGTCGAAGGCCTCGGCCAGGGTTTCGACGCATTGCCCGCCCAGATCGGTCATCAGCGCGGCCAGGGCCGCATCGTCGCGCCGATCCAGCAGCGCCGTCACCGCGCCCCGATCGCCGATATCCTCGATCAGGCGCTGCCGCCAGGCCGCCCCGCCCTTGTAGGTCAGCGCCGCGTAAAGGTCATTGGGACAGGCATCGATCCAGTCGCGCAACGCCGCCCCGCCCGGTTCGGCGAAGGCCGCGCGCTGCATCGCCCCGTGCTTGACGCGCAGCACGCGCCAGCCATAGGCGCCGAACACCGCCTCGAGCCGTTGCCAAAGCCCCTCGCGGACCACCCCGTCCAGGCTTTGCCGGTTGTAGTCGATGATCCACCAGCAGTTCCGCAGGTCGTGTTTCCAGCCTTCCTGGAGGCATTCATGGACATTGCCCTCGTCCAGCTCCGCATCCCCCACCAGGGCGATCATGCGGCCCTCGGGCACCTCGCCCCGGGTCCGGGCCCGCACATGATCCCGGATGATCGCGGCAAAGGCGGTCATCGCCACGCCCAGCCCCACCGACCCGGTCGAGAAATCGACATCGTCGATATCCTTGGTCCGGCTCGGATAGGATTGGGCGCCGCCGAAACCGCGGAAATTCTCGATCCGGTCGCGCGGCAGGTTGCCCATCAGGTAGTGCATGGCGTGAAACACCGGCGCGGCATGCGGTTTGACCGCGACCCGGTCTTGGGGGCGCAGCGTCCGGAAATAGAGCGCGGTCATGATCGACACCATCGAGGCGCAGGAGGCCTGGTGCCCGCCGACCTTGACCGCCCCGTCCCGGCCGGGCCGCACATGGTTGGCATGGTGGATCATCCAGCACGACAGCCACAACAGCCGCCGTTCGATCTGCCTGAGCGCCGCGATATCGTCCATGCCCCTCCCCTTGCCGGGCAGGACCTGTCGCCCGGTGCGGTCAGGCTAGATCGGATCGTCCGGCATGAAATTCCGAAAGATGCCGCCACTCCATCGATTTTTAGCAGGAAATGCCGCCTGATCCATGCTAGGCGGAATTCCATGCCGACACGTACCCTTGATCCGGTCGATATACGAATCCTGCGCCTGCTGCAGCAGGACGCGGACATCTCCAACGTGCAGCTGGCCGAACGGGTCGGCCTGTCGCCCTCGCCCTGCCTGGCCCGGGTCCGGGCTCTGCGCCGCGACGGCATCCTTGCCCGCCAGGTCGCCCTGGTCGATGCCGGCGCCATCGGGCTCAGCATCAATGTCTTCATCCAGGTCACGCTGGAGCGTCAGGTCGAAGACGCGCTGGCCCGGTTCGAAGCCCGGATGGCCCGCTTCGACGAAGTCATGGAATGCTACCTGATGACCGGCGACAGCGATTACCTGCTGCGGCTGGTGCTGCCCGACATGGCCGCGCTGGAGCGGTTCATCCTGCAGGAACTGACCACGATCCCCGGCGTCGCCAATATCCGGTCGTCCTTCGCCCTCAAGCAGGTGAAATACAAGACCGCCCTGCCCCTGCCCGGCTGAGCCGCGCCCGGACCCTGCCGGTCACAACCGGTCGATCACGATCACCGTGCGGTCGTCGAAGAATTCGGCGGCGGTGGACCCCTTGACGGTCGCGAATCGGCCGATCTTGTGGACATCCTCGGCCTCGGCGCCGTGAAACGCCGCCTCCCAGGCCGCGACCGAAACCTCGGACGGAATGTCGGGATAGCCGTCCGAGAAGATCTCGATGCTGCGCACCGCAGCTTTCGGCCGGGTGAAATCGAGCCATTCGCCCCGGCGCGGAAGCGTCCCGTTCAGCGTATCGAACCCCAGCGGGCTGGCCGGGTCATTGCTGAATTCGTGCTGGATCCTGATCCCGCCGCGCAGGAAGGCGGCGACCAGATCGCCCTGCGCCTCGCCCCCCCGTTCGCGGATCGTCGCGGCGATGATCCCGTCGGCCCGGGCGCGGGTCAAGACCCCCTCTCGCACCGCCAGGTCGAGGCCCAGAAAGATCGCGCGCCGGGTCGCGGCCTCGGTTTCGTCGGTCGCCGGCCCGTCTTGCGCCAGGGCCTTGAACACCTGGACCCGGGCATGGGTCGATATCCCGTCGATCGGCTTTTCGTGGCGCAGCACCGCGTCGCCATTCAGCCTGATGCCGGTATCCCCGATCGCCAGGAACCGCCAATGATCCCCGCAATCCAGCGCCATGGCCGCCGTGGTCGAGGGCGGGATCGGCAGGTCGAGCGGTCGCGTCCGACGGGCCAGCCGGTCCGACAGATGCGCCAGGATATCCGGGCCCGACCCGTCGCGCGCGCCGGCCTGCAGCGCCAGCGCCGCGGTCGCTTCGGCCACGGTCAGCGCCGCCAGCCGCCCGGCGCCGATCCCGTTCACGACGGTGCCGCGGGGGTCCGTCGCGCCGTCGAAGACGCCGAACACCGCCCCGGGCAGGACCAGCGGCACGTCGTCCCCGGGCCGCGAAATCGTCCGGTATCTGGACAGATTCTGGACTTCGATCCTCATCCCGGCCTCGGATTTTCGCGGACGCACGGTTGTCCGCATAGCGGAATACGGCATGGGCGCAAGCCCCGGTGCACGGCAACAGCACCGCCGTGGTCGAGCTGACGCCCTCTCCGGGGCACGACAACCCGGCCGCCGAATGGGGCGGGCCGTCGCTGCCCATCGCGACGGACTGGCGGGACCGCGCGACGGATCAGAGGCGCCGGCTTTGCCTGAAGATCGCGCGGGCCTGTGCGTCCGACGCGATCGGGATCGGCGGCACGCTGCCTCCGCGGCTGATCGGCGACAGGAACGACGCGACCCGCGCCGCCGTCACTCCGCCGCGCCGCCGACCGGATCGGTAGCCCGATACCGATCGGCCCGGCGCAGCCTCGCACCGGCCGCCGCGTCGACCACCACGGTCACGTCGTCATGGCCGCGCAGCACGCTGCCCGGGCAGGCCGGGTCCACCGGCCCGTCGATCATCTCGGCCACGGCTTCGGCCTTGCCGTCCCCGACCGCCAGCACGACCACCGCGCGCGCCCGCAGGATCGACCCGATCCCCATGGTGATCGCGGTTTTCGGCGGCAACTCGCCACCGGCGAAGTAGCGGCCATTGGCCTCCAGCGTGCGGCGCGTCAGCGTCACCTCGCGGGTCAGCGACAGCGGCGAGGATCCGGGTTCGTTGAAGCCGATATGGCCGTTGTGACCCAGGCCCAGCAATTGCAGGTCGACCGGGCCGTGTCGGGCCAGCAGCGCCTCGTATTCCGCCGAGGCGCGGCGCGGATCGACATCGCCGCGCGGCAGGAACCGGCGCCCGGCCGGCAGATCGACATGGGCGAAGAAATGCCGCTCCATGTAGCTGTGGTAGCTTTGCGGGTGATCGGGGGACAGCCCGACATATTCGTCCAGGTTGAAGCAGGTCGCCGCGGCAAAGCTCAGCCCGGCCCGGTGCGCCTCGATCAGCCCGGCATAGACCGGCTCCATCGTGCCGCCGGTGGCCAGGCCCAGCACGCAGGCCGGATGCCGGCGCACCGCCCCGGCGATCCTTGCGACGACCTCGGCCGTGGCCGCGTCGGCGGTGTCGAAAAGCAGAACGCGCATCGGCCGCCTATGCCAGCTCGGCCAGACGGCCGAGGTCGATGGTCCGGCCCAGCGCGGCGCCGTCGGGCCGGAACAGATGCGCATCGCCCGGATCGAAGCCGGCGGCGCAGGGCTGGCCGGGACGCACATCCTCGAACCCGCCGCCGACGACGCAGACCGGGGTGCCGTTCTCGGTCGCGGTATAGATCACCGTCTGGTTGCCCAGCCTTTCGACGACCTCGGGCACGATGGTCAGCTGCGCCCCGGCGCTGCCGCCGATGGTCAGGTCATCGGGCCGGATGCCCAGCGTCAGCGCATCGCCCGCCGCCACGCCCGCCCCGGCGACCGGGATCTCGGCCTCGGCCCCGTCCGGCAGGGCGATGCGCACCGCGCCCTCGGCCACGGCGCGACAGGTGACATCCAGGAAATTCATGTTCGGATTGCCGATGAAGCCGGCGACGAAACGGTTGGCCGGCCGGTGATACAGTTCCAGCGGGGTTCCGACCTGTTCGACCATGCCGTCGCGCAGCACCACGATCTTGTCGGCCATGGTCATCGCCTCGACCTGGTCATGGGTGACATAGATCATCGTGTTGCCCAGCCGCTTGTGCAGGCGCGACAATTCCACACGCATCTCGGCGCGCAGGGCGGCATCGAGGTTCGACAGCGGTTCGTCGAACAGGAACACCGAGGGTTCGCGGACGATGGCCCGGCCGATGGCGACCCGCTGACGCTGGCCGCCGGACAGCTCTCCGGGGCGGTGGTGCAGACGATCCTCGAGCTTGAGCACCGCCGCCGCCTTGGCCACCAGCGCGTCGACGCGGGCCTGGTCCAGGCGCGCCACGCGCAGCGGAAAGGCGATGTTTTCGAAGACCGACATATGCGGATACAGCGCATAGGACTGGAACACCATCGAGATGCCCCGCTTGACCGGGGCCAGGTCGTTGACCACCTTGCCGTCGATCTCGATCGTGCCCGAGGTGATTTCCTCCAGCCCCGCGATCATCCGCAGCATCGTGGACTTGCCGCAGCCCGAGGGGCCGACGAAGACCGTGAAGGCCCCGTCCTCGATCTCCAGGTCGGTCGGTTTGATCACCTGGGCCGTGCCGAAGCTTTTCGTCACGGCGGTGAGTTTGAGATGTCCCATGGGTCCGCCCGTCATTGAGGATGTCCCCGGCCGCGATCGGGTCGCGATCGGGCCGGGGACGGGATCGGCTTACTCGTCGGCAAGCTCGGCGATGGTGCGCTGGGCATTGGCGGCCGCCTCTTCGGGCGTAGCCTCGCCCAGGATGACGCCCTGGATCGCTTCGTTGATGGCGTCCTGCATGGCGACGTAATCGATCACCGAAGGCTCGGGGCCGCCGGCGCCGATGATGTCGATGAACACCGCCCAGGTCGGATCGGCAGCGACCAGTTCATCGGATTTCGCGGTCTGCCGGATCGGGGTCCAGCCGCCGGCCTCGTCGAAATCGGCCTGGCGGTCGGTCGCGGTCAGGTAGGTCACCAGATCGGCCGCCGCCTCTTCCACGCCGCTGCCTTCGAACACCACCAGGCTGTCGGTGATCAGCAGGGTCGATTGCGCGCCCGAGGGGCCGGCGGGGATCGGCACCAGGCCGAAATCCACATCGCCCACCGTCGCCCGGCCCCAGCCGCCGTTGACATACATGGCGATGCGGGATTCGGTGAACAGCGGTTCCAGTTCGGCCCGGTCATAGGCCAGCGGGCCGTCCTGCATGTAGGGCACCATGTCGGCGTAGAATTGCAGCGTCTCGATCACCTCGGGGCTGTCGAACACCGCTTCGCCGTCTTCGGTGATGACCTCGCCGCCATTGGAATACATCCAGTTCAGAAAGCCGTGCATCGTGTTGTCGAAGCTGGCCGCCGGGAAGCCGATGCCGGCGGCATCGGTGTTTTCGGTCACGGCCCGGGCGGCCATCATCACGTCGTCCCAGGTCTGCGGCCCGTCGGGCAGATCGACGCCGGCCTGTTCGAACAGGGTCTTGTTGTAGAACAGCGCCTTGGTCGAAAACGCCCGCGGCAGGCCCCAGACCTGGCCATCGAACTGCACCGTGCCCAGCACCGAGGGTTCATAGCTGGCCAGCGCGTCCTCGCTCATGTCGAAGGGGCGGATCATCTGCGCATCGGCCAGCTGCTTGAGCACCCGGCTGCCCATGTAGGCGATCGCCGGCGGGTTGCCCGAGGCGGCCAGGGTGATGGATTTCTCCTGGCACTGGCCCCAGCCGACATATTCGATGGCGACCTCGTAGCCCGGGTTCTCGGCCAGCCATTCGTCGATATGGACCTGTTGCAGCGCGGCCTCTCCGCCGCCGCCATCGCCGCAATTGATGATGCTGATGGTGTCCTGGGCGGCGGCGGCGCCGGCCAAGGCCGCACAGGCGACAGACGAGGCTAGAAGGGTTCTGATTGTCATGGATATCTCCCTGGTCTTGACCGTTTCACTCTTTCACCGCGCCGGCGGTCAGCCCGGCAACGATGTATTTCTGCAAGAAGACATAGACGAACAGCACCGGCAGGATGCCCACGAGGCTGGCGGCCATGAGCTCGTTCCACAGCACGCGCTCGCGTCCGAAGAACTGGTACAGCCCCACCGGCAGCGGGTGGTATTCGGTGACCGAGTTGAAGGTCAGCGCGAACAGGAATTGCTGGGCATAGGCGGCGATGAAGGTGGCGATGGTCACCACCATGATCCCCGGCAGCGCCACCGGCAGGATCACCCGGCGCAGGGTATAAAGCCGGCTCGCCCCGTCGACATAGGCGGCGTCTTCCAGCTCGCGCGGGATGCGCAGGAAATAGCTGCGCATCAGGAAGATGCCGGTGGGCACCGAAAACGCCGCGCCCGGAATGATCATCGCCCAGTAGGTGTTCAGCAGCCCCAGGCTCAGCATCAGCTTGTAGAGCGGGATGATCAGCACCGCCGCGCCGACCATGTTCACGGCCAGAAAGGCGGTCAGGATGCCGTTGCGGAACCGATACTCGAACCGGGCAAAGGAATAGGCCGCCGGGATGATGCACAGCAAGGCCAGCACCGTCACCGCACAGGAGATGAAGAAGGAATTCAGGATGTAGCGCCACAGCCCGGGCACCGAGGTCCACATGTCGATATAGGGCCGGATCGTCATGTCCTCGGTCAGGAACCGGTAGGGCACGCGGAACACCTTTTCGAGCGGCCGCAGCGACACCATGAACGCCTCGGCGAAGGGGGCCAGGATGAAGGCCAGAAACAGCGCCATCCCGGTGTAGATGATCACCAGCTCCCACCATTTGTAGCGATTGATCATCGGCTTGCCCCCCTTTGCAGCCGGGTCATGAGCGCCAGGTAGGTGCCCGCGAAGGCGGTCAGGCAGACCAGGATCATCACCGCCCGTGCCGCGCCTTCGCCAAAGCGGAAGCGGCTGATCGCGGTCTTGTAGGTGTCGATGATCATCGTCGTGGTCGCGCCGCGCGGCCCGCCTTCGGTCAGGATCCAGATGATGTCGAAACTGTTGAAGGTCCAGATCGCGCTCAGCAGCGCCATGGTGAAGATCGACGGCGCGATCAGCGGCAGGGTGATCCGGCGGAACCGGTAGACGCGGCTTGCCCCGTCGGTCCAGGCGGCCTCGTAAAGCTCCTTGGGGATCGACTGCATCGCCGCCAGAAGATACAGCGCCACCAGCGGCGTGCCGACCCAGACATCGGTGACGATGGTCGCGATGAAGGCGGCGTTGGGATAGGCCAGGAACTCGAACGGGCCGTCGATCATCCCGATCTGCTGCGCCAGGCCGGAAATCATCCCGAACTGGCCGTTGTAAAGCCAGGACCACATGAACACGCCGATGGCGATCGGCACCACCCAGGGCGGCATCACCAGCACCCGGAACCATGCCCGGCCGGGCACGGCCGCGTTCAGCAGCACCGCGCCGATCGTGCCCATGACGATCTTGAGCGTGACCCCGAGGAACATCCACAGGAAGGTCCGCCGCATGACCTCCCAGAAATCGCCGCGAAAGATCTTTTCGTAATTGTCGGTGCCGACATAGCTGGCATTGGGCCTGAGCGAGGCATTGGTGAAGGACAGCCGGAAGGTTTCGATCAGCGGCCAGGCGACGATCGCCAGCGTCAGCGCGGCTGCCGGCACCAGCAGCAGATAGGGAAAGGGATCGCCGCGCCGGGTCATGTCGCGCCCGCCATTGCCGCGTCGAATTCGGCCCAGGTCTGGGTCATGTCGATGACCTGAAGGGTGGTCCGCGCCTCGTCCATCGCCATCGCCGTCAGCCCCGCCTCCAGCGCATCGCGGATCGACAGCGGCAGCACCGGCATCTCGCCGCGCAGATGGGCCATGATGTCGGCCCCCATCTGGGCATCGGCGCCGTAATGGCCCCGCTGGGCGCCGGTGCCGATACTGTCGGTCTGCGCCAGCACCGCGCTGTCGTCCGAGCGGGTCAGCTTGAAGCTGTTGCGCACGAAATCGCCTTCGGCCATGCCGGCGGTGCCGACCACGCAGAACCGGCGGAATTCGTCGGGCACGTTGAGGTTGGTGTGAAACGCCATGGTGGCGCCGTTCTCGTAATCGACGATCGCGGTCTGGTAGTCGATGATGTCGCCATCGCCGGAAAAGGCATCGTTGATCCCGTTCCAGCGCGGCGCCATGATGCCCAGATAGGCCGGATCGCCCGCCGGGCGCCGCTCGGGCAGGTATTTCTTGCGCCCGCCGAAGCTGGCCACCCGAACCGGCCGGGCGCCGACGACACCTTGATACAGGTCGATGTCGTGGCAGCATTTTTCCAGCATGAAGCCACCTGACAAGGCACTGTCGCGGCGCCAGTCGCGCATGAAGAAACTGCCGTGATAGGGCGCGATATGCTCGCTGGCCTCGATCGACATCACCTCGCCGATCCGGCCCTCGGCCTGGGCCTGGCGCAGCGCGCGATACAGCGGCGAATAGCGCAGCACCAGCCCGATCATCACCCGCCGCTCGCCGTCATGGGCGGCGATCAGGCGGGCCAGTTCGATCGTGTCGTCTCGGGTCGTCACAACCGGCTTTTCGCAAAAGATGTGCGGCGTGTCGCCCTGCAGCACCAGCCGCAGGTGATCCAGGTGCAGGTGATTGGGCGATCCGATCATCACCAGGTCGAACCGATGTTCGGCCAGCATCGTCGCCGGGTCGCCATACAGCATCGGCTCGGCCCCCAGCGCGGTCAGAGACGCCATCCGGATATCCGTGGGGTCGGCGACGGCGACGAACCGTGCCGAAGGCTCGGCGGCGGCGAAATCCTTTGCGATCGAGGCGATCCGCGCCCCCAAACCGATGATCCCGATCCTCATGCAGGTGCCCCTTGTGGTGTCATGGCCCGTTTCAGGGCGGTAATTCTGCCGGCGTCGGTGCGCCGGGTGCGGCCAAAGCCGAAGCCCTCGCCGCCCGACGACACCGCGCAGGAGGCGTGCAGCGCATCGACCCCGGTCGCCAGCAGGGCCGGCACCGATGCGGGCGTCACGCCGCCGCCGGCCATGATCTCGATCCGGCCGGCGGCCTGCCGGACCATCCGGGCGATCCGCTCGGCACCGTCCGGTGCGGCCGGCGCCCCGCCCGAGGTCAGGATGCGACCGATGCCCAGGCCGATCGCCGCCTCGAGCGCGGCCAGCGGGTCGGGCGCGAGGTCGATGACCCGGTGCAGCGTCACCTCCAGCGGCCCCGCCGCGCGGACCAGAGGTTCCAGCGCGGCGATGTCCAGCGCCCCTGCCCCGGTCGCGACACCGATCACGACACCGGCCAGGCCCGCGGCCCGGATCGCGGCGATATCGGCGATCATCGCCAGCAGATCGGCCTCGGTGGCGATGAAATCCCCGGCCCGCGGCCGGATCATGGCATGCACCGGCACGCCCGCCCGCGCACCGGCGGCGATCAGCCCGGGGCCGGGCGTCAGCCCGCCCAGGTCCAGCGCCGCGCACAGCTCGCAGCGATCCGCGCCGGCCCGGGCGGCAACAGCCAGGCCATCGGGCGTATCGACGCAGATCTCGAGCGCGATGCCGGGGCGTGACGGGGATATGACCGACTCTCTCATCCCCCCGATGCAGCCGGAAATTTGACCTCAAGTCAATAAAATTTTTGTCGCGCTAAACATGGAACCGGTCGGAATTTTAGTTTGACAAAATTTACCCCAGGGGCATTCTAAAGTCATGTCTCTGGACGCCGACCCTGAACGCACCGCCCGCCAGCACCCGCCGGACCTGATCCAGGCGATCGAGGACGGCCGTGCCCAGCTGTCGCCCAAACTGCAGACCATCGCCGCCCATGCGCTCGACCACCCGGAACGGTTCATCCGCGATACCAGCCGCGAAATCTGCGGCGCGCTCGGCACCTCCGAACCCACGCTGATCAAGTTCTGCCAGCTGTTCGGCTATTCCGGCCTGTCGGATTTCCGGATCGCCCTGGCGCTCAGCCATGCACGGCTGGCCCGGGGCGGCCTCGTCGAGCCGATGGCCGATGATCGCCGCCGGGTCAACGTCGCCGCGAAACGCGCCATCGCCGCCGCCGCCGGCGCGCTGGTGGCCGAGGATCGCAGCCTGCTGATCGACAACGGATCGACCGCGGAACTCTTTGCCGAACAGCTTGGTCCGGACCGCCCCCGGACGATCATGACCACCGGCCTTGCCGTTGCCCAGCACGCCCTGTCGCACGGGGTGCACGAGGTCATGCTGACCGGCGGCCGGATCCGCCCAAATGCCCAGGTCCTGACCGGCCGGGTGGTCGAAACCGTGCTGGCCTCGATGCGTTTCGACACCTTCGTGATGGGCGCCGACAGCGTCGATCCCGATCTGGGCCTGGCCACCTTCCGCGAGGACGAGGCGCATATCACCCGCGCCATGGTCGATGCCGCCGCGCGGGTGATCGTGCTGGCCGACCGGACCAAGCTGCTCAAGCCCGGCCTGCACCGGATCTGCGACCTCGACCGGGTCGAGACGCTGGTGACCGATCTGCCCCCCTCGGACCCGATGATCGCCCGGATCGAAGAGCGTGGCGTGCGGGTTCTTCTGGCCCCCCCCAAGGAGAGCGCGCCATGACGCCCGCCACCGACAACGTCACCGACACCGTCACCGATACCGCCACCGACACCGCCACCTGGCGCGAAATCATGGCCCAGCCCGATATCTGGGCCGGCTGGGCGCCGAAGCTCGCCCCCCAGGCCCAAGAGATCCGCCGCTGGATCGACACCCGCCGGCCCGATGCGATCTGGCTGTCGGGGGCCGGCACCTCGGCCTTCGTCGGCGATATCCTGGCCGACGCCGGCGCCCTGGTGCCGGTAGCCACGACCGATATCGTCGCCTGCCCGCAGGATTACCTGGACCGTGCGGGGCATGTGCTGTCGGTCCAGTTCGGGCGGTCGGGCGACAGTTCCGAAAGCGTCGGGCTGATGGACCTGCTCGATGCGCATCGGCCGGATTTCGACCGGCTGCACATCACCTGCAATCCGCGGGGCGCCCTGGCGACGCGGCCCCATCCCGGGCCGGGTCAGACCCGGGTCCTGGCGCTGCCCGAGGCGACCCATGACAGCGGCTTTGCCATGACCTCGTCCTTCACCACGATGCTGCTCAGCGCCGGGGTCTGCCTGACCGGGTTTCCGGCCGACCGTCTGACCGGCCTGGCGGAGGAGGCCCGCGACCTTCTGGCCCGCCTGCCCCGCCTGCCCGCCATCGCCGCGCCCCGGCCCGGGCGGGCGGTGTTCCTCGGCTCCGGCGCGCTCAAGGGCGCGGCGCGGGAAGCGGCGCTCAAGGTGCTCGAACTGACCGCCGGCCGGACCGTGACCCAATGGGACAGCCCGCTGGGCTATCGGCACGGGCCGAAGGCGGCGGTGGACGACACCACCCGGGTCCATGTCCTGCTGCATCCCGATGCCGGAACCCGGCGCTATGACCTTGATGTCGCGTCCGAAATCGCCCGCCAGTTCCCCGACACGCCGGTCACCACGCTTGGCCCCGGCGGCGACATCGGCTTTGACGGGACCGGCGATGCGCGAATGGATGCGGTGCTGCATGTGCTGGCCGCCCAGGTCCTTTCGGTGCTGTGGTCGGCCGAGCTGGGCCTGCCGGTCGATGACCCGTTCCGCGGCCGCAACCTGAGCCGCGTGGTCTCGGGCGTGACGCTGTATGATTACGCGGGATAACCCATGCTCTGTGGCGGCATCGATATCGGCGGCACCAAGATCGAGGCGCGCCTGTTCGACGCGACCGGGGCCGACCTGCACAAGACGCGCCGCGTGCCGACCCCGCGCGACGCCTTCGCGCCGATGGCCGAGGCCCTGGCCGACCAGGTCCGCTGGCTCGAAGCCACCGGCGGCGGGCGGTTTCCCATCGGCCTGTCCGTGGCCGGGATCATCGACCCGACCACCGGCGAAAGCTTTGCCGCCAACATCCCGGCGACCGGTCGATCCATCCCCGACGGGGTCGAGGCCCTGACCGGCCGCCGGCTGCCGATCGTCAACGATTGCATGGCCTTCGCCTATTCCGAGGCCCATGGCGGCGCCGGCGACGGGGCGCGCAGCGTGATGGGGCTGATCCTGGGCACCGGGGTCGGCGGCGGGCTGTGCATCGACGGGCACCTGCCCCACCGCCATGCCGGACTTGCGGTCGAAATCGGCCATCTGGGCGCCCCGGCCCGCGCGCTGGAGCGTCACGGGCTGCCGCTGCGGGCTTGCGGCTGCGGGCGGCTGGGCTGCATGGAGGTCTATATCTCGGGCACCGGCCTGGCGAACCTGTCCGAATGGACGCTGGGCCGGCGTCTGTCGGGCGAACAGCTGTCCGACAGCACCGACCCCGAGGCTGCGGCGACGCTGGACATCTGGGCCGATATCGCCGGCGAATGCCTGGACACGATCCAGATCATGCTCGACCCCGATTGCATCGTGATCGGCGGCGGCGTGTCGAACCTGCCCGGGATCGCGGCGATGCTGACCGACAGCCTGGCGCGGCACCGGCTGGGCAAGGCCCGCCTGCCGCGGATCACCACGCCGCGGCACGGCGACAGTTCGGGCGCAAGGGGCGCGGCCCTGATCGCGAGGGATGCATGGCCGGAAACCTGACCCAAAGACCCGCCCGGACGGCGCTGGAGGCGACATGCTGATCGCCCCCGCCGGCCTGTGGTCCGACGGCGCGCTGCACAGCGGGCTGGCGCTTGAGACCCACAAGGGACGCGTCGTCGCGATCCGCCGGCTGGACGGGGCCACGCCCGACCTCGCACCGGCCCTGGTGCTGCCGCTGCTGACCGACCTGCAGGTCAATGGCGGCGGCGGCGTGATGGTCAACGGCGACCCCACGCCAGACGGGTTGCGCGCCGTGGCCGCCGCCCATCGCGGGCGGGGCACCGGGGCGATCCTGCCGACGGTGATCACCGACGCGCCCGAGGTGATGGAGGCCGCCGCCGAGGCCGCGATCGCGGTGCGCGGCGCGCCCGGCCAGCTTGGCCTGCATATCGAGGGGCCGCATATCGCCCCGGCCCGCCGCGGCACCCACAAGGCCGACCATATCCGCCCGCTGGATCTGCGGACCGTCACGCTTGTGGAACGGCTGCGGGCCGAAGGGGTGGCGGTGATGATCACCCTGGCGCCGGAACGCGCCGATCCGGATCTGGTCCGGCGGCTCGCGGCCTCGGGCGCCGTGGTCTCGGCCGGGCACAGCGCGGCAACGGCGGACCAGGCCCGTGCCGCCTTCGCGGACGGCGTGTCCTGCCTGACCCATCTTTACAACGCGATGGAGCCGATGACATCACGCGCGCCGGGTCTGCTTGGCGCCGGGCTGGTGTCGGACCGCTTCGCCGGGATCATCGTCGACGGCATTCACGTCGCCTGGGACATGGTCCGGATCGCCCTGCGCGCCCGGCCGCGCCCCGGCCTGACCTTCGCGGTGTCCGACGCCATGGCGACCGTGGGCGGGCCGGATCGCTACCGCCTCTACGGCGATGAGATCCGGGTCGAGAACGGCGCCCTGGTCAATGCCGAAGGCTCGCTGGCCGGGGCCCATATCGACATGGCGCAAAGCCTGGCGAACCTGGTGACCCAGGTCGGCCTGCCCCGGCCCGAGGCGATCGCCATGTGCACCGACACGCCCCGCGCGGTGCTGGGCCTGACGCCGCAACGGATCGGGCCGGGCACCGCGCTGGCCGATCTGCTGATCCTCGACGACGACCTGCAACGGGACATCCTGGCATGACGCTTCACCTCGACCAGCACTGGCAGCCGGGGGGCAAGACCGGCGCCCTGGTCCTGACCCTGACCCATATGGGCACGGCGCCGATCGCCGGCGCCCGGCTGTGCCTGGGGCTGACCCTGCCACCGGCGCCGGGGGCCCGGATCACCGGCGGCACGGTGCGGCGCCATCTTGGCACCCATCTCGATATCGCGCTCGACGCGACGCTTGCCCCCGGCGGGCCCCACCGGCTGACCCTGCCCGATCTTCTGGCCGCGCCCTCGAACCGGACCCATGGCGTGCTCGCCGCCTGGCTGGAACTGCCCGATGGCGCCGCCGCGCCGATCACTTGCGGCGACCTGGAGCCGCCCGCCGGCACCGCGCGCCACCCGATCCGGGACTGGCCCGAGGGGCGGATCGACACGCCCCTGGGCCTGCTGCCCTGGCCGGCCCGGGTCAGCGTGTCGCAATTCGCCCCCGCCCCGGTGCTGGTCCCCGCGCCCGGGACCGATCCCGCCCCCTTCGCCGCCATCGCCGCCCTGCATCGCCGGCTGTTTCCCGAGGCGCCCGCGCCGATCGCGCTGAGCTGCCCGGACGGGCGGCCGGTCGCCACCCGGCACGATCCCGGGCTGGCGCCCGAGGCCTATCGGCTGGGCTTCGGCGACACCGTCACCCTGGAGCACGCCGATGACGCGGGCCGGCGCCACGGGCTGATCGCGCTGGCCCAGATCGCCCATGCGGCGCGCACCGATGCCCGGTTCGGCTTTCCCATGGCCGGCGTGATCGAGGATGCCCCCCGCTTTGCCTGGCGCGGCTGCCATTTCGATGTCGCGCGCAATTTCCACGGGGCGGAGACCGTCGCGCGGCTGATCGACATCCTCGCCTGGCTGCGGATCAACCGGCTGCACTGGCACCTGACCGATGACGAAGCCTGGCGCCTGCCGTCGCGCGCCTTTCCCGAACTGACCGGGATCGGCGCCCGCCGCAGCCGCAACGCCCCGCTGCCGCCGTTCTATGCCGATGGCCCCGGCGGCCAGACCGGCGCCTATACCGAGGCCGAGATCACCCGGATCGTCGCCCATGCGGGCACCCTCGGCATCACCGTGATGCCGGAAATCGACATGCCCGGCCATGCCACGGCGCTGTTGCTGGCGGTGCCCGACCTGCGCGATCCGGGCGAAACCGCCGACAGCTATCGGTCGATCCAGAATTTCCCCAACAACGCGCTCAACCCCGCCCTGCCGCGCAGCTACGACGTGCTGGGCCTCCTGCTGGCCGAGGCCGCGGCGCTGTTTCCCGACGCGCCGCTCCATATCGGCGGCGACGAGGTCGACGCCGCCTCCTGGTCAGGCTCGCCCCTGGCACGGGACTGGGCCCGGGACCGGGGGCTGGAGGGGACCGCGCAGATGCAGGCCGCCTTCATGCGCCGCGTCAAGGACATCGTGACCGGGCTGGGCCGCGACCTGGGCGCCTGGGACGAGGCCGCCGATGGCGGCGGCGTGGCGCCCGAGGGCACGATCCTGTTCGCCTGGCGGTCGATCGAAAGGACCGCCGAGCTGATCGCGGCCGGCTATGACGTGGTCGCGACCCCGGGCCAGGCCTATTACCTCGACATGGTGCAGGGCGCCGGCTGGGATGCGCCGGGGGCAGCCTGGGCCGGCATCGCCGCGCCCGAGACCACCTATGCGTTCGATCCCGCGGCCGGGCTGCCCGAGGGCCCCGGACGCCTGGTCGGGGTCCAGGCGGGGATCTGGACCGAACACCTGAACACGCGCAGCCGGCTGAACGAGATGATGTTTCCCAGGCTCGCCGCCGTGGCCGAGGCCGGCTGGACACCGCAAGAGGCCCGCGACTGGCCGCGTTTCGCCGCGCTGGCCCGCCTGGTGCCGCAGCTATGAAACGGATCGCCATCGGCGGGCTGCACACCGAGTGTTCCAGCTATTCCCCGCTGCTGCAACAGCGGCCCGATTTCACCCGCACGACCGGCGACGCGCTGATCGACCTGGTCCCGGTCGATTTCGCGGCGCTTGGCCTTGAACCGGTGCCGATCTTTCACGACCGTTCGGTCCCCGGCGGCCCGGTCGCGCCGGATGTCTTTGCCGCCCAGGTGGCCGACTTCGTCGCGGCCCTGCGGCAGGCCGGGCCGCTGGACGGGGCGCTGCTGCTGATGCATGGCGCGATGTTCGTGCCGGGTGTCGAGGATCCCGAAGGCGCGTTCCTGGCCAAGGTCCGGTCGGTGCTGGGGCCCGGGGCGATCCTGTCGGCCTCCTACGACCTGCACGGCCAGGTGACGCCGGCGGTCGCCGCGGCGCTTGACGCCTTCGCCGCCTATCGCACCGCCCCGCATGTGGACGTGGCCGAAACCCATGCCCGCGCGGCCCGGATGCTGGCCCGGGCGCTGGCCGGCGGGCCGCGTCCGCAGGTCCATCTGCGGCCGGTCCCGCTGCTGGTCCCGGGCGAGATGTCCTCGACCTTCGTCGAGCCGTGCAAGAGCCTTTATGCCGCCCTGCCCGGCCATGACGCCACGGAAGGGATCTGGGATGCGAACCTGATGATCGGCTATGTCTGGGCCGACAGCCCCCGCGCCACGGCCGCCGCATTGGTCACCGCGACCGATCCCGCCGCCGGCGCCGCGGCGGCCCGGGCCATCGCCACCGCCTATTGGGAGGCGCGCCATGACCTGGCCTTCGACATGGAGACCCTGCCGCTGGACGCGGCGCTCGACGTGGTGACCGCCTGCGGCCCCGCGATCCTGGCCGACAGCGGCGACAATCCGACCGCCGGCGGTGTCGGCGACCGGGCCGAGGTGCTGGCGGCGCTGCTGGCCCGGGGCCACCGCGGCGCGGTCTTCGCCGGCATCGCCGATCCCGACGCCTTCGCCGCGTTGCAGGCCGGCCGGCCCGAGATCCTGCTGGGCGGCACCCTGGGCGGCGGCGGCCCCCGGATCGGCCTGACCGCCGACGCGGTTCACATCGCACAGGAGTGCGCCGTCGCCGACATCGCCGGCAACCGCGTGGTGATCACCCGCCGCCGGCGCCCGTTCCACGACCTGGCGACCTTTGCCGCACTGGGCATCGACCTCGACAGCCACGCGCTGCTGGTGGTGAAATCCGGCTATCTGTCGCCCGACCTGCGCGCCCTGCCCCGACGCCAGGTGATGGCGCTGACCGACGGCGCCGTCAGCCAGGACCTGGCCGCGCTGGCCAACCATCACCGGCCGCGGGGCACCTTTCCGTTCGACCGCTAGGGCCCGCCGGACCGGGTGCCCGCTTCCGGAACCCGGGACCGTACAGAACGGGCTGGCAGCGCCCCGGTCGCGGCCCTATCCTGCCCCCGACACCCCAGGCACCGGAGCCGGCATGACCCCACGCTATTACGCCCCCCAGGGCGGACATCCGCCGCAAGAGCAATTGCTGACCGATCGCGCGATGTTCACCGAAGCCTATGCGGTGATCCCGAAAGGCACGATGCGCGACATCGTGACCAGCGCCCTGCCGTTCTGGAGCCAGACCCGGCTCTGGGTCCTGGCGCGGCCGCTCAGCGGCTTCGCCGAAACGTTTTCGCAATATATCATGGAGGTCGGCCCCGGCGGCGGCTCGGACCGGCCCGAGACCGATCCGCGGGCCGAGGCCGTGATCTTCGTGGTCGAGGGCATGGCGACGATCGAGATCGCCGGCACCGCCCATCCGCTGACCCCCGGCAGCTATGTCTACCTGCCGCCGCAGACCGCCTGGCGGTTTCGCAATGACGGGCCGGGGCCGGTGCGGTTCCACTGGATCCGCAAGGCCTATGTGGCGGTCGAGGGCCTGCCCGCGCCGGAGGTGATCGTGACCAAGGAACAGGACATCGCCCCGACCCCGATGCCGGGCACCGACGGGCGCTGGGCGACCACCCGCTTCGTCGACCCCGCCGACATGCGCCATGACATGCATGTGACCATCGTCACCTTCGAACCCGGCGCGGTCATTCCCTTCGCCGAAACCCATGTGATGGAACACGGGCTGTATGTTCTGGAAGGCAAGGCGGTCTACCGGCTGAACCAGGACTGGGTCGAGGTCGAGGCCGGCGATTACATGTGGCTGCGCGCCTTCTGCCCGCAGGCCTGCTATGCCGGGGGGCCGGGCCGGTTCCGCTATCTGCTGTACAAGGATGTGAACCGCCACATGGCGCTGGCCGCGGGCGCCGTCTAGGGACGCGCCGGGCGGTCGCACCCCGGCATGAACCGGATGACCGGACCGGCTAGCCCAGTTCCATCGTCGCGATGGCCTGCAGGCCGGGCCCCGCCATCGGCGGGGTGCCACGATACATCCGCGCGGTCGTGAAGGTCTCGACGAACCCGGCGCCGCGCAGCAGGTCGGCAAAGGCCCCGGCCGCCTGCGGAACATCGACGCTGACCCCGGTCCGGCCGATCGCCGCGGCGGCCTGTTCGACCAGCGCGACCGCAGCCGCCGGATCCGGCGCCACCACCGGGCCGATCTTGCCGCCCTGCCGGCAGATCCGCGCCGTGGCGAACCCCGCGACCCCGGCCCTGTCCCGCAGCAGCACCGTCTTGCGGGTCGCACCGGGCGCGGTCCAGGCCCGCAGGAAGGCGCGCCGGTCATGGCCGTTCGCGGCACGGTCGAGGCGCGCCAGGGCCTCGAAATCCCCGGGGCCGGCGACCGGCGCCGTCCGTGCCACGGCCGCAACCCGCCCTTGCATACGGCGGGTCTCTCCGAACCGGACAAAGCCCGAGCGGGCATAGTTCGCCTGTTGCGCCGGCACCCCGTCCAGCCCGACGACCCGCCCCTGCGCATGCGCCAGCGCATGGCGCCACAGACCCAGGCCGACCCCCTGCCCGCGCATCTCCGGCCGGCAGATATAGAGTCCCAGAAAGGCAAGCCCCGGCGAATGGTTGACGACGCTGATCGCGGCCACCGGGTCGGCCCCGCGGGTGGCGACGAAGAAGCCCGCCGGATCGGCGGCGTGAAACGCGTCGGCATCGTCCAGCCCCGGGTTCCAGCCTTCGGCCGCGGCCCAGTCCAGCATCAGGCGGATCTCGGCCAGCGTCGCGCTGCGAAATCCCGTCCCGCTCATCGGTTCAGCGCCTCGCGCAGCGAGGTCGCGGGCTGTGCCACGTTGCGCAGGTCGAGCGAGGTGACGAGGTCCAGCAGATGCCCATTCATCAATTGCTCGGCCGCGTCGCCGTCGCGGTGCCGGAAGGCGTCAAGCAGCGCGTGATGGGCCTGGGTCTCGCACAGGGCGGCGCGCCGGCGCCAATACAGCGCGATGATCAGCGACGACCGCGACACCAGTTCGGACACGAAGGCCTCGATCGTCGACTGGTCGGCGATCCGCGCGATCTCGACATGGAACCGGCCGGACAGGAACAGGGCACGCCCGTCCTGCCGGGCATCCAGCGCGGCATGTTCGTCGGCGATATTCGCCTCGAGCACCGCCAGCGCGGCATCGGTCATCCGTTCGGCCGCCGACCGCGCGGTGCGCGGTTCCAGCAAGGCGCGGGCTTCGAACACCTCGCGGGCCTCGCGCACGCTGGGCTGGGCGACGAAGGCCCCGCGGTTGCGGCGCAGCTCCACCAGACGGCGATGCGACAGCGCATGCAGCGCCGCCCGGACGACGGTGCGGCTGATCCCGTAGGCCTCGCCCAGTTCGTCCTCGCCCAGCTTGGTGGCCGGCGGCAGGCGATGCTCGTGGATCGCGCGCTCCAGATCGGCGGCGACGCTGTCACTGTTCCATTGCCTGGTCTCTGTCGCGTCCATGTCGTTCCGTCTCTACTGCGGCCCCGAGCGGTCCCGTTATTTCGATTCGACACCGCGTCGACAAGGAAAAGCGGGCGATCGACCGCTTGTCGCCGATTTTGTATACAATTGTGTATGTGAATTTGTGCGCAACACCGGAAAATCCGCCCAATCAAGCGGCAGTCGACGAATTCCAGCCTCGGGCGAGACGCTGACGCTACCCCGCACCGCCGTTCCCGCGTCATCTGGATCAACCAGCCGCTGGGGGGCGCAATGCGCACGGGATACGATCTTGAACTGGTGCACGTGACCAAGCGTTACGGCGATACGGTCGCGGTGCGCGATCTGAACCACGTTTTCGCACCGGGCAGCTATGTCTGCCTGCTGGGCCCGTCTGGCTGCGGCAAATCCTCGACCCTGCGGATGATCGCCGGGCACGAAGAGGTCAGCGACGGCGCCATCCTGCTGGAAGGGCACGACATATCGTCCCTGCCACCGGCCCGGCGCGGCACGGCGATGATGTTCCAGAACTACGCCCTGTTCCCGCACCTGTCGGTCCGCGACAACGTCGCCTTTTCCCTGCGGATGAAGGGCGTCGACACGGCGGCGCGCCATGCCCGGGCGAACGACTTGCTGTCGCTGGTCGACATGACCCACCTGGCCGACCGGCTGCCCGCGCAATTGTCCGGTGGCCAGCAGCAGCGCGTGGCCCTGGCCCGCGCCCTGGTCACCGACCCCAAGGTGCTGCTGCTGGACGAACCGCTCTCGGCGCTGGACCCGTTCCTGCGCATCCGGATGCGGTCCGAACTGAAAAAGCTGCAACGCGACCTGGGCATCACCTTCATCCATGTCACCCATGGCCAGGACGAAGCCCTGGCGCTGGCCGACGAGATCGTGGTGATGAACGACGCGGTGATCGAACAGGCCGGCCCCGCGCGCGAGGTCTGGGCCACGCCGCGCACCGAATTCGTCGCCCGTTTCATCGGCGGCCACAACGTGATCGCCCTGCCCGAGGGAAAGGCCACGGTGCGCGCCGACGCGGTCTTGCTCGGCGACAGCGGCCTGCCCGCCACGATCACCGCGGTGGAATACCAGGGCGCCTCCGTCGCGGTCACCACCCGCACCGAGACCGGCGACGACGTGCTGGCCCTGCTGCCCGAAGAGGCGTTCTTCGCCGCGCCGAAATCGCCCGGCGATGCCGTCAGGCTGCAGTGGGACGACCGGCGCCTGCACCGCCTCGAGGCCTGACAGGGCCCGATCCATGGATGTACGACCAGATCAACAGAGAGGACCAAGACCATGACAAGACTTGCAAAACCCAAAGTGGGCTATACCCGTCGCTCGATGCTCAAGGCCGGTGGCGCGGCGCTCGCCGCCTCCAGCCTGCCGGCGCCCATGCTCTGGGCGCAGGACACCGCCGATATCGTGCTGCGCCAGTTCGGGACCGGCGTGTCGAACCTTAATGACGTGGCCAACAAGGTGAAGGAAGACCTGGGCTTCACGCTGGAAATGACCGCGCTGGATTCCGACAGCGTGACCCAGCGCGCCGCGACCCAGCCCGACAGTTTCGACATCGCCGATATCGAATACTGGATCTGCAAGAAGGTCTGGCCGACCGGCAACCTGCAGGCGATGGATACCAGCCGGATCGCCAATTACGACAAGATCGTCGGCATCTTCCGCGACGGCAAGCTGACCCCGGACAGCGAGATCGCCCAGGGCACGGCACCCCATAGCGTGGGCTTTGTCGACGGGCCCGGCGGCACCAGCTTTGCCAGCGGCGAAACCGGCTGGATGACCCTGATCCCGACGATCTACAACGCCGACACGCTGGGCATCCGCCCCGACCTGATCGGCCGCCCGATCGAAAGCTGGACCGAGCTTCTGAACCCCGAATTCCGCGGCAAGGCCTCGATCCTCGACATTTCTTCGATCGGGATCATGGACATGGCCATGGTCTGCGAGGCGATGGGCGAGATCACCTATGGCGACAAGGGCAACATGACCCGCGACGAGATCGACGCGACCTTCGCGATCTTCACCGAGGCCAAGCGCGCCGGCCAGTTCCGCGCCTTCTGGAAGACCTTCGACGAAAGCGTGAACCTGATGGCATCGGGCGAGGTGGTGATCCAGTCGATGTGGTCGCCCGCCATCACGGCGGTGAAATCGCGCGGCATTCCCTGCGTCTACCAACCGCTGAAGGAAGGTTACCGGTCCTGGGGCGGCGGCATCGGGCTGTCGAACTCGCTGTCGGGCATGGAGCTGGACGCGGCCTATGACTACATCAACTGGTACCTGTCGGGCTGGGTCGGCGGCTATCTGATGCGCCAGGGCTATTACTCGGCGGTGCCCGAAACCTCGAAGGATTTCATGTCCGAGAACGAATGGGGCTACTGGTTCGAGGGCAAGGAGGCCACCGATATCATCACCTCGCCCACCGGCGACACCCTGGCCCAGGCCGGAGAGGTTCGCGACGGCGGGTCGTTCCAGGACCGGATGGGGGCCGTGGCGTGCTGGAACGCGGTGATGGACGAGAATCAGTACATGGTCCGCAAGTGGAACGAATTCATCGCCGCATGATCCGGTTTCGCCTCGCTGACGCGAGGCGACCGGCCGGGGGGCTGTCAGCCCCCCGGACCCCCCGAGCGTTTTTCGCCAAGATGAAGCAGGAGGCAGCGGTCCCATGTCGCGCCATCGACATCTGATCGGTTGGGTGCAGGCCGCGCCGCTGGCCGCGATCCTGCTGGCCTTCCTGGTCGCGCCGATCGTGATGATCGTGATCGTCAGCTTCTGGGGGGCGACGGAATTCTCGATCTACCCGGCCTTCAAGTTCGACAATTACGAGTTCCTGTTCGGCTCGTCGGTGACCTACCGGGTCTTCGGCGCGACGCTGAAATATGCCCTCATCACCTGGGCGCTGACCCTGGTGATCGGCTTTACCGTGGCCTATTTCCTGGCCTTCCATGTCCGCAGCCTGACCATGCAGATCGCGCTGTTTCTGGTCTGCACGATCCCGTTCTGGACCTCGAACATCATCCGCATGATCAGCTGGATCCCCTTCCTGGGCCGCAACGGCATCGCCAACCAGACGCTGATCTCCTGGGGGGTGATCGACGAACCGCTGGACTGGCTGCTGTATTCGGATTTCTCGGTGATCCTGGCCTTCGTGCATCTGTACACGCTGTTCATGGTGGTGCCGATCTTCAACACCATGATGCGCATCGACAAATCGCTGCTCGAGGCCGCCCGCGATGCCGGCGCCTCCGGCGTCCAGACGCTGGTGCACGTGATCATCCCGCTGACCAAGCCCGGCATCATGATCGGCACGATCTTCGTCGTCACCCTGGTGATGGGCGATTTCATCACCGTGCGGTTCATGAGCGGGTCGCAGCGGGCCAATGTCGGGCGGCTGATCTCGAACGATATCGCGCTGCTGCAATACCCGTCGGCCGCGGCCACGGCGGTGGTCCTGCTGTGCACCGTGCTGATCGTGATCGCGATCCTGCTGCGCTTCGTCAATATCCGAAAGGAGCTGTAAGCCATGGCCCGATCCCCGCGCATCCCCGTCCCGGACCCGGTCCGGGACCTCTTGCCCGGCCCCCGGCAGGAGGCCCCGGGTCAAGCCCGGGGCGCGTGAACGCATGGAGAGACGACCGCGCAGTTTCTACCTCCTGGCCGCCGTCTTCGGCCTGTTCGTGCTGTTTCTTTACGGGCCGATCGTGACCATCGGCATCCTCAGCTTCCAGGGGCCGCAGGGCGGGCTGACATTCCCGATGAACGGGGTATCGCTGCACTGGTTCCGCGACCTGTTCGAGCAACAGGCGGTCGGCGATATCTGGGGCGCGTTCCGGCGCAGCTTTGGCCTGGGGCTGATGGTGATGGTGACGACGGTGGTGATTTCGGTCCTGGCCGGGCTGGCCTTTCGCAAGCGGTTCGCCGGGTCGGCGATCCTGTTCTATGCCGCGATCACATCGCTGGTGATCCCGTCGATCCTGATCTCGCTCGGGGTCGGGCTGATCTTCAACCAGCTGGGCCTGAAGGTGCATTGGGCCACCAGCGGCTTCGGGGCGCAGCTGACCTGGACCCTGCCCTTCGGCCTGCTGATCATGTTCGCGGTCTTCAACCGCTTCGACCGCAGCTACGAGGAGGCGGCGCGCGACCAGGGCGCGACCGCCTGGCAGACGATCCGTCATGTCGTGCTGCCGATCATCGCCCCGTCGCTGATCGGGGTCGCGCTGTTCGGCTTCACGCTGTCTTACGACGAATTCGCCCGCACATTGTTGACCGCCGGCAGCTACAACACCCTGCCGCTCGAGATTTTCGGGATGACGACCAACGTGACGACGCCGGTGATCTATGCGCTGGGGACCCTGACCACGGCGTTTTCGCTGGCGATCATCGGGCTGTTCCTGCTGTGCGCCTGGATCCTGGGCAAGCGCCGGGCACGGCTGGGATCGGATGCGGGCAAGGGGATATGAGGATCGCCTATATCAACCCCAATGCCACCCGGACGATGACCCGCGCGGTCGTCGACACGGCGCGGCGCGTCCTGCCGGGCGTCGATATCCTGGGCTTCACCAACAGCGACGGGCCGCCCGTCATCGAGGGCGCGGCGGATGGCGCGGCGGCGGTTCCGGGGGTTCTGGCGCGGCTGGAGACCGCACGGGCGCAGGGCGCGGATGCGATCGTGATCGCCTGTTTCGACGATACCGGCCTGGCCGAGGCGCAGGCCCATGCGGATTGCCCGGTTCTGGGCATCGGGCAAAGCGCCTTCGCGATGGCGCAGCTGCTGGGGCTGCGCTTTTCGGTGGTCACCTCGGTCGCCGCCGCGGTGCCGGTGATCGAAGGCAATATCGACCGGCTGGGCTTTGCCGGGACCTGCGTGTCGATCCGGGCCAGCGACCTGCCGGTGCTGACGATCGAGGCCGGCGCCCCCGCTACCGTCGCGCGTCTGGCACAAGAGATCGACACCGCCGGCCGTGACGACGGCGCGGGCTGCGTGATCCTGGGCTGCGCGGGGATGTCGGCGCTCAAGCCGGCGCTCGACCGGCAGGCGACCGTGCCGCTGATCGACGGCGTCGCCGCATCGGCCTGCCTGGCGCGGGCGGCGGTCGATTGCCTGGTCGCGGCCGGTTAGGCTGCCGGGCCCGGTCCTGCCAGCGCGGCCAGGCGCTTGCGCAGGAACAACGCCTCGGCCGGACCCGGTGCCGCCGCGATCGCGCGCCGATAGGCCGCGGCGGCCGCCTCTGCCTGTCCGGTCATGGCCAGCAACGCAGCGCGCGCCGCCTGCCAGGGCTGATAGCCGGACAGGCTGTCGGCCAGCGCCTCGACCATCGCCAGACCGCGGGCGGGATCTCCGGCCTCGGCCAGGGCCACGGCGCCGTTGAGCCGGACGACCGGGGTCGGCTCGTGCCGCCAGAGCGCGCCGTAGAGGGCCGCGATCTGCGGCCAGTCCGGGCCCGGGTCGGCCATCTGGCAATCGGCGATCGCGGCCTTGATCTGGAACGGGCCCGGCGCGTGCCGGGCCATGGCGCGGGCCAGGATCGCCCGGCCCTCGTCCAGCCGCGCGGCGTCCCACAGCGCGCGGTCCTGCTCGGCCGGCGGCAGGCCGGCGCCATCCTCCCCGATCCGCGCTGCGCGGCGGGCGCCGGTCAGCAGCATCATCGCCAGGGCGCCCTCGATTTCCGGATCGCCCGGGCGCAGCCGGTCGATCAGGCGGCCCAGATATTCGGCTTCGTGGCACAGGTCGCGCGCCTCGCCGGGGCCAGCCACGTATCCGGTGGTGAAGATCAGGTAGATGCTGGTCAGCACGGTATCGAGCCGGGCCGGCCACTCCGCCGGATCGGGCACGGCGAAGGGAATGCCGGCCCGGGCGATCTTGGCCTTGGCCCGGCTCAGCCGCTGGCCCATGGTCGGTTCGGCATCCAGGAAGGCGCGCGCGACCTGGGGGGTGGTCAGCCCGCAGACCGTGCGCAGGGTCAACGCGACGCGCGACTTGGGCTCCAGCGCCGGATGGCAGCAGGCGAAGATCAGGCGCAGCCGTTCATCGGGGATGACCTCGGGGTCGTGCTGGTCGGCCTCGCTTGTCAGTTGCGCCAGCGCCACGGCCCCGGCCTGGTCGCGCCCGGCGCGGCGCAACCGGTCGATCGCCTTGCGCCGGGCGACCTGCAGCAGCCAGCCCTGCGGCGAGGACGGAAGCCCGGAACGGCCCCAATGGGTCAGGGCCGACAGCGCCGCCTCGTGCAGGACATCCTCGGCCAGGGCCAGGTCGCGCAAGCCCGCCGCCAGCACCGACAGCAGCCGGCCCCGGTCGGACCGCATCACGCGGTCCAGGGCGCCGGCTGCCGCGATGGCACCGGCCGCGGCGGTCTCTGCCCCGGCCATGGCGTCAGCCCGCGGGGTTGTAATCCATCAGCGGCCGAACCTCGATCGTGCCGAACCGGGCCGAGGGGATCAGCGCGGCATAGCGAAGTGCGGCGTCCAGGTCGGGCACGTCGATCACGTAATAGCCGCCCAGATGTTCGCGGGTTTCGGCAAAGGGGCCGTCCATCGTCTCGACCCTGTCGGCACGGATCCGCAGCGACGTGGCGGTCTCGACGCCCTGAAGCCCCTCGCCCGACACCAGCACGCCCTCGGCCTTCATCTGCTCGTTCGCGGCGAAATAGCCGCCCATCATCCGCTCGAATTCCGGGGTGCCGAAGGCGGGTTCGCGGGCGGGATCGTTGTAGATCAGAAGCATGTATTGCATGGGTCGGTTCCTTTCACGGGCCAAGAACATGGATGCCGATGCAGACCATCGCGTTCAGCGCGGCCAGCAGGTTGGTGCCGTTTCCGACATAGCGCAGCGGATGGCCGGCGGTTTCGGGGACCAGCCCGAAAGGATGCGCCAGGCGCCCAAGCACCAGAAGCGCGCCCGAAACGTGAAGCCAGGGCGCGGGCGTGCCCATGCCTTCGGCCAGGATCATCAGGATCAGCACGAGGGCCGACCATTCCGCGCAATTGCCGTGCTGGCGGATGCGCCGCAACAGGGCGGGATCGCCCCCGTCGCCGAACGACACGCCCGTGGCCCCGCGCAATGACGACACACGGAACCAAAGCACCAGGCAGATCGCCGAAACGGCCAGCGCATAGATCGGGGTTACCGAGAAAACCATGTCAACTCCTTCGATTATGATGGTTCATACTCCAAGGACGCGCGCCGGGCGCGGATTTCGACATGGTCGGAAAATTTTTTTGCAGGCGACGCGGCGCCGGTTCAGACCGACAGGGGTTCGCCCCCGATGTCCGAGCGCGCCACGGCCACCGACTTGATCACCGCATGGACCGTGACCCCGGGGGCAAGGCCAAGCGCCGCAGCCGACCGGCCGGTGATCCGCGCCAGGACCCGACCGGCCGGGGTATCGAGCGCGACGATGGCGCCCGGCCCCGCGCCCGGATGCACCTCGTGCACCCGGCCCGGCAGGATGTTGAGCGCCGAAAGCCCCTCGGGCCGGCCCCGCGACAGGATCACGTCATGGGCCGCGATCCGCAGCCGGACCCGGCTGCCCGGCGCCTGGGGCAGGCGCGGCAGGAACAGCGCCTCGCCGCCGGCCTCCAGTTCGGTGAGCCCGTCGTCATGGTGGCGGTGCACCCGCGCGCTCAGCACCGCGCCGGCCTCGCGCGGGCCGGTGGGCAGCGGCGCGGGATCGCCCAGCACCACCTCTGCCGTGCCCTGCCGCACCACCCGGCCCGCCTCCAGCGCCACCACCGTGGTCGCCAGCCGCGCCACTTCGGACGCGCTATGGCTGACATAGAGGATCGGCACCGACACCACGTCGCGCAATCGCTCGAAATAGGGCAGGATCTCGTCCTTGCGGGCCGCGTCCAGCGCGGCCAGCGGTTCGTCGGCCAGGATCATGTCGGGCGCCGACAGCAGCGCCCGCCCGATCGCCACGCGCTGTTTTTCGCCCCCCGACAGGGCGCCGGGGCGGCGCCCCAGAAGCGGGCCGATCCCCAGCATCTCGACCACCTGGTCGAGTTCGGCCCCGGCGGCGCCCCCGGGCGCGAAGCGGGCGCCATAGGCCAGGTTCTGCCGCACGCTCAGATGCGGAAACAGGCGCCCGTCCTGGAACACATAGCCCAGGCGGCGGCGCCAGGGCGGCAACGAAACGCCGGCCCCGGTATCCAGCAGGACCCGGTGGTCGACCACGATCCGCCCCCGGTCGGGCCGCAGCAGCCCGGCCACGGCGTTGATCACGCTGGTCTTGCCCGATCCCGACCGGCCGAACAGAACCGTCACCCCGGCCGGCGCCCGGAACGTGACGTCCAGAGCCAGATCGCCCAGGCGATGCTGCAGCGCCACCTCCAGCATCAGCCGCCCCCGACCCGGGACGCGACCCGCCGCGCCAGCAGTTCCGAGGCGATCAGCGCCCCCATCGCCACCACGATCGAGACCACGACCAGCCGCATCGCCGCCGCTTCGCCGCCCGGCACCTGCAGAAAGGCATGGATCGCCGACGGAATGGTGCGGGTCTGGCCGGGGATGTTCGACACGAAGGTGATCGTGGCGCCGAATTCGCCCATCGCCTTGGCGAACCCCAGGATCGCCCCGGCGATGATCCCCGGCAGCGCCATCGGCAGGGTGACGGTGACGAAGACCTGCCATGGTCGCGCGCCCAGCGTCGCCCCGGCCTGTTCCAGCCCCGGATCGATCGCCTCGATCGACAGCCGGATCGCCCGCACCACCAGCGGAAAGGCCATGATCGCCGCCGCCAGCGCCGCCCCGGTCCAGCGGAACGCGACCACGATGCCCCATTCCGCCAACAGCCCGCCCACCGGGCCTCGGGTGCCGAAGACCAGCAGCAACAGATAGCCCGTGACCACCGGCGGCAGGATCAGCGGCAGATGCACCAGCCCGTTCAGCACCTGCTTGCCCGGAAAGGTCCAGCGCGCCAGCGCATAGGCGACAAGGATCCCCAACGGCAGGCTGGCCAGCACCGCCACCAGCGCCACGCGCAGCGACAGCGCCACGGCCTGCCATTCCTGAGGTCCCAGCCAGTCGCCCATCCGCTACGGCGCCAGAACCACGAAGCCCTGGCGCTCGAAGGCCGCCCCGGCCTCGGGGCTGCGCAGGTAGTCGAGGAACGCGCGCCTGGCCGGACCGTCGCGCCCCGCCAGTCCGGCCGCCGGGTAGACGATGGGCGGATGGGTCTGGACCGGGAAGGTGCCGATCACGCTGACCCGGTCCTCGGCCACCGCATCGGTCGCATAGACGATGCCAAGGGGCGCCTCGCCCGTGGCGACAAAGGCCAGCGCGGCGCGCACGTTGTCGGCCTGGGCGACCTGCGGCGCGACATCGTCCCACAGGCCCAGGGTGTCCAGCGCCGCCTTGCCGTAGATGCCCGCCGGCACCGCATCGACCAGAGCCATGGCCAGCCGCCCGTCGCCCAGCAGGCCGGCCAGGTCCAGATCGGGTCCGATTTCGACCGGCGCGGCCTCGGACCCCGCCGCGATCAGCACGATGGCATTGCCCAGCAGGTCGAACCGCGTGCCCGCCTCGATCAGCCCGTCGGCCTCCAGGGCGTCCATCCAGTCGGGATTGGCCGAGATGAAGACATCCGCCGGCGCGCCCTGCCGGATCTGCCGGGCCAGGGCCGAGGATCCGGCGACCGACACGACAAGGTCATGGCCGGAGGCGGCCTCGAACCCGGCCTCGATCTCGGTCATGGCGGTGGTCAGGCTGGCAGTGGCAAAGACGGTGACCTGCTCGGCCCCGGCGATGGCGGGGGCGGCGCAGGCAAGGACCAGGGCGCAGACGCGCAGCGGGGCCGGGTCGATCATGGACACACTCCCTCAGGCTTGATATGTTTTTCAGAACATATCGCAAGGCGGCAAGCGCGCGGTCAAGCGCTATTTCCCGTCGGATATATCCCGCAGCATGGACCGCAGGGCGCCGATCCGGGCCGCGCCGGCCTCTGCCATGATCTCTTCGAGCTTGCGGTAATGCGCCAGCACGGTTTCGCCAGCCGGTGTCAGGCGCGCGCCGCCGCCCCGGGCGCCGCCGCGGCTGGAGGCGACAAGCGGGTCGCGAAACGCGCCGTTCAACTCTTCGACCAGCATCCAGGCGCGCTTGTAGCTCATCGCCATGCTCCGCCCGGCCGCGGCGATGGACCCGGTCTCGGCGATCCGTTCCAGCAGGTCGGCCTTGCCCGGCCCCAGCATTGCCTCCGATCCGAACAGGATCCGGATACGCAGGCGCGGATCGTCGAGGTCTGCGGCATCGGCGCGGGTCATGGCGCCGGTTATGCCGCCCGGCGAAGGCTCCGGCAAGACATAACGCGCCTAATCGACCGCGATTTCCCCGTTTTCGATCTGTTCGCGTTCGATCGATTCGAACAGGGCCTTGAAATTGCCCTCGCCGAAACCTTCGTCGCCCTTGCGCTGGATGAATTCGAAAAAGATCGGCCCGACCACGGTTTTCGAGAAGATCTGCAGCAGGATCCTGGTCTCGCCGCCATCGACCACGCCTTCGCCGTCGATCAGGATGCCGTGCCGTTTCATCCGCTCGAGCGGTTCGTCATGACCCGCGACGCGGGTCTTGCTGAGCGCGTAATAGGCGTCCGGCGGCGGCGGCATGAAACGGATGCCGTTGGCGGCGATCGCGTCGGTGCTGCGATAGATATCCTCGGTGCCGACGGCGATATGCTGGATGCCCTCGCCGTTGTATTTCCGCAGGTAGGACACGATCTGCCCGGTCTCGCCCCGGTCCTCGTTGATCGGGATTCGGATGCGCCCGCAAGGCGAGGTCAAGGCGCGCGACAAAAGGCCGGTATATTTGCCCTCGATGTCAAAAAACCGGATTTCACGGAAATTGAACAGATCGCCGTAGAACCGGAACCAGCTGTCCATGTTGCCCTTGAACACGTTGTGGGTCAGGTGATCCAGGTAGTGAAAGCCCACGCCGCGGGGATTGGCCGGGGCGATCCAGTCGAATTCGTCGTTATAGGGCGAGGCGTCGCGATAGCGGTCGGTGAAATAGATCAGGCTGCCGCCGATCCCTCGGATCGCGGGCCAGTCGACACTCTTGTCGGCACCCGCGTAGGGCTCGGCCCCGTTCGCGACGGCATGGTCGAAGGCGTGCTGCGCATCGACCACGCGCCAGGCCATGGACGGCGCGCAGGGGCCATGTTCGGCGACGAACCGGTCGGCGAAACTTCCGGTTTCGGCATTCAGCACATAGGTGATGTCGCCCTGCTGCCACAGTTCGATCGCCTTGGACTTGTGATCGGCGACATGGACATAGCCCATCTGCGCGAACAGATCGCGCAGGGCCTGGGCGTCGGGATGGGCGAATTCGACGAATTCGAACCCGTCCGTGCCGGCGGGGTTGTCGGCGGTGATCTTCGCCCGGGGGGCGTCATGCGGGAACGGTCCCATCGGTGATCCTCCTGTTCGCGTGGGCGCAGTCTAGCGCAAAGAGGATACGCATTGCGCGCGTTTTCGCGGGCATTTGCCGCGTATCATGCTATCAGATTGCATCTCAGAGCCATTTCATGCGATCCTCGCGCGCATGCTGGACGAGATCGACAAACGCCTGCTGTCGGCGCTGCAGGCCGATGCCCAGGCCACCGCCCAGGACCTGGCCGAGGTGCTGAACCTGTCGGCCAGCCAGATCGGGCGGCGCCGGCAGCGGCTCGAGGCGCTGGGGCTGATCCGCGGCTATGCCGCCCGGCTCGATGCGCAGAAACTGGGCCTGTCGGTCCAGGCCTTCATCCAGGTGCAGATGACCACCCACGGGACGGAGCCCGCGCGCGGCTTTGCCGCCTTCGTCGCCCGCCAGCCCCAGGTCGTGTCGGCCTGGACCCTGACCGGCGAGGCGGATTACCTGCTGCGGGTCTATTGCGCCGACCTGCCGGCGCTGAACCGGCTGATCCATGACGTCCTGCTGGTCCATCCGGCGGTGGCGCGGGTGCAAAGCCAGATCGTGATGCACCAGTTCAAGCAGGACGCGGCCCTGCCGATCTGACCCCGCCCCTAGCCGTCGCGCGGGAACAGCTGCGCCCGGCCCGGGTCGAAATCGAAGCCGATCCGGGCGCCGGGTTCATAGACCCGATCCTCGGACAGGGCGGCGATCAGCGGCGCGCCGTCCTTCAGCGTCACCTCGACTATGGTTTCCGCCCCCAGCCGTTCGGTCAGGGCGATGGCGCCGTGCAACTGCCCCTCGGTATCGGCAACGGGGTGCAGATATTGCGGGCGCAGGCCCAGGATCGCCTTGTCGCCCCTGGCGATCGCGCGGCCGCGGGTCGGCACCGCGATCGGGTCCAGCGCTTCATTGGCCACCCGGGCCGCGTCGCCGCGGACCTCGTCGACCGTGACATCGAGGAAATTCATCGACGGCGCCCCCAGGAACCCGGCGACGAACAGGTTGGCGGGCTCGTGATACAGGTCCATCGGCGCGCCGACCTGCATCACCTTGCCGTCCTTCAGCACCACGATCTTGTCGGCGAGCGTCATCGCCTCGACCTGGTCATGGGTGACGTAGATCATCGTCGCGCCAAGGCTCTGGTGCAGCTTGCCGATCTCCATCCGCATGTCCATGCGCAGGGCGGCGTCCAGGTTGCTGAGCGGTTCGTCGAACAGGAACACCTGCGGGTCGCGCACGATGGCGCGGCCGATGGCGACGCGCTGGCGCTGGCCGCCGGACAGCTGGCTGGGCTTGCGGTCCAGCAGATGCTCCATCTGCAGAATGCGCGCGGCCTGCTGCACCTTTTGCGCCTTGGTCGCCTTGTCGGTGCGGTTGATCGTCAGCCCGAAGGCCACGTTTTCGCGCACCGTCATATGCGGAAAGATCGCGTAGGTCTGGAACACCATGGCGATGCCCCGGTCCTTGGGCGGCAGGTCGTTGACCACCCGGCCGGCGATCTCGATCGTCCCGCCGCTGATATCCTCCAGCCCCGAGATCATCCGCAACAGCGTGGATTTCCCGCAGCCCGAGGGCCCGACGAAGACGACGAATTCGCCGTCCTCGATGTCGATGTCGACGCCCTTGATGACCTCGACCGGGCCATAGCTTTTGCGCACGTCGGTCAGTTTGAGTGTCGCCATCCCGCCTACTCCGCCGCCTTGTCGCGCCGCAGAACGCGCATCCGCCCATCGGCGTCGATCACCACCTCTTCGGGATCCATCACGTAGCCACCGAAATGGCCGTCCTCGGCATGATCGGCAAAGCCCATGATCCGCAGGCCCCGATCGGTCCGGACGATCCGGGCGGCATAGCGCCGGCAGGGCAGATCGCCGTCCAGGAACGGCCCCGGGGCGATGCGCCAGGGCCCGCGGGGCCCCTCGCCGATCAGGTAATGGGTGCCGGTGACGGGCCCGCCGGGGATGGCATCGGCCTGCGCCTTGGAAAAATGTTCGGCCGAAGTGCAGAACAGGCAATACCAGCGCCCGTCCACGTCAAAGACCTGCGGCACTTCCAATTGGCCGTAGCCCCCGACAAAGACCGGCGGCTGCAGCACCCAGGTGACCAGGTCGTCCGAGGTCGCCAGCCCGATCGCGCCGCCGGCATTGGGTTCGGCGACACCCGGCGCGCGGGCGGTGAAATACATCAGCCAGCCCTCGCCCTGAGGGTCGCGCATCACCCAGGGGTCGCGCATCGCCCGATCGTGCCAGAAGCCCTTGGCGTGATCGGCCTCGTAGGCGTCGGCCGTCGGGCCGGTCAGGTCCAGGCACAGACCGTCGCCCAGGCGCTGCCAATGGTGCAGATCCTCGGACGTGGCGTGACCGATGCGCTGATACAGCCCCTCGTCGGCCCTTGACGTGCCGGTGTAGAACAGGTGCCACAGCCCGGCCGCATCCTGCACCACCGATCCGGTCCAGGTGGTGAAATCGTCCCAGGCCGGTTCCGGGGCCGGGCCCAGGCAGGTGCCCTTGTGATCCCAATTGACCAGGTCGTCGCTGACCGCATGGCCCTGCGTCACGTTCCAGTGCCGCAGATCGGGATTGATCAGCGATTTCGGTGCCTTGAGGAAATAGCCGTGCCAGCGCTGCCCGTCATGGGCATACCAGCTGTCCCAGATCCAGTGGTCGGGCAATTGCAGAACCATGTGAGTTATCCTTTCACGCCGGACGAGGCGATGGAGGCGATGAACGCCCGTTGCAGCATCAGATAGAAGGCCAGCACCGGCACGGTGATGATCGTGAGATAGGCCATGACCTCGCCCCAGGCGGTGTTCAGCTGGAAGAAATAGCCAAGGCCCACCATGACCGGCCGATAGCTTTCCTGCTGCACCACGATCAGCGGCCAGAGGTACTGGTTGTACATCACCAGGAACTTGAGGATCGCGGCGGTGGCGATGACCGGCCCGGACAGCGGCATCACCACCCTGGCGTAGATCTGGAACCAGCTGGCCCCCTCGACCCGGCTCGCCTCGATCAGTTCGCGCGGGAGATCCTTGAAATACTGCACGAACAGAAAGATCGTCAGGCCGTCGGCGATCCAGGGGATGATCTGCACGCGGTAGGTGTTCAGCCACCCCCACTGCACCCCGTCCCAGCCGATCCACGGCAGTTGCGACACCAGCAGCAGAAGCGGGATGGCGATCGTCTCGAAGGGCACGATCAGCGTGGCAAGCACGAGGCCGAGCAACAACTCGCGCCCGCGCCATTGCAGAAAGGCAAAGGAAAACGCCGCCAGCGAACAGACCACGAGCGACAGAAATACGGTCACGCCGGTGACAAGCACCGAATTGACCATGAACCTGGCGACCGGCGCGCGGGCGAAGGCGTCGCGGTAATTGTCCAGGCTGATGTCGCCCACCGGCAGGAAGGCGCGCAGGCTGGAGGTGTCGGCCAGCAATTGCGCCTGCGGCTTGAGGCTGGACATCACCATGAACAGCAGCGGAAAGATGAAGATCACGGCAACCAGGCTCAGCACGGCATAGCGCATGGCCAGCCTCAGGCCCCGGTCGTCTGCGGTGCGGGCGGCCATCAGCCTTTCTCCCGTGTCAGCCAGCGCTGGATCAGCGAGATCGACAGTACGATCACGAACAGGATGACCGAGATCGTGGACCCGCCCGAGATGTCCTGCCGCCCGTAGCCGCGTTCGACCGCCTGGAACACCAGGGTCTGGGTGGAATCGCGCGGCCCGCCGTTCGTCATCACGTCGATCTGCGCGAACAGCGCAAAGGCCTGCATGGTGATGACGATCAGGATCAGGACGGCGGTGTTGCGCAGGCCCGGCCAGGTCACGTAGCGGAAGGTCTGCCATTTGGACGCGCCCTCGATCCGGGCGGCCTCGTACAGCGTCGGGCTGATCGTCTGCAGGCCCGACAGCCAGATCACCATGTGAAAGCCCACCGCCTGCCAGATCGACATCGCCATGATGGCGGGCAGCGCCGTGGCGGGGTTGCCCAGCCAGTCGACCGGGTCGAAGGCGCCGAAGCTCAGCCAGCCGAGGATGCTGTTCAGCAGGCCGTTGTCGCCGGCGTAGATGAACCGCCACAACAAGGCCACCACGACGATCGAGACGACGACCGGCATGAAGTAGATCGTGCGGAACAGGTTGATGCCGCGCAGCTTCTGGTTGATCAGCAGCGCCAGGCCCAGCGCCAGGGTCGCCTGCACCGGCGCCACGACCAGCACGAACAGGACCGTGTTCACCAGCGCCTTCATGAAAACGACATCGCGGGCGATCACCACCTTCGCCGTCTCGCCCGATTGCCAGCGGAACCATTCGCCCATGCCGCGATAATGCGGGAATTCGTCGGAGCGCGTGATCGTGCGGACGCGGGGATATGCGATGCTCCCGTCCTGCGCGCGCAGGATCGTGCCGTCCTCGGCGCGTTCGGGTTCCAGCGTGATGACCGCAAGGCTCAGCAGGCTGCGGTAATTCTCCAGCCCCACCCATTGCGTGGGATTGGGCGAAATCAGCCGCTGGTTCGTCAGCGACAGGTAGAAGGCGAAGAAGAACGGCAGAACGATGAACATCACGATCAGCCCGACCCCGGGCAGGGCAAAGCCCCAGCCCGCACGGTTCGATCGCATCAGCTTGGTGGCCATGGCCGTTCCCCCCCGGTCCGGGCGGGGCGCCGCGCGGGCGCCCCGCGATCCTGTCAGTGGCCGTAGCCCTGGTTGCGGGTGATGTCGGCGTCGATCTCGTCGACCGCCGCATCCAGCGTGTCGGCCACGTCCGCCCCGTTGGCGATATCCGCCAGCGCCTTTTCGAAGACCTTCGCGGCGACGACGTAGCCGGGCGTCACCGGCCGGACCAGCGCTTGCGATTCCGACAGCTCGTAGAAGGCCGCCATCGCGCCGCCCTCGGCATAATTCTCGGTCATCGCGGCCGAGGCCGGGGTCGGCGGGATCAGGCCGATCCCGTTCGAGAAGGCCGCCATGTAATCGTCCTGCAGCGCAAAGGCGATGAAGGCATTCGCCCCCTCGGGCGTCGCGCAGGTGGCCGAGACGCCGAACTGCCAGGACGCCGCGCCGATCACCGGCCCGTTGCCGAAATCGACATTCGGCAGAAAGATCGTGTCGTCGAACTGGTCAAGGGCGTTCAGCGCAGCCCAGTTGCCGTTGTAGGTGATGGCATACTTGCCGTCGGCGAACCCGTTGTCGCGGTCGGCGGGGCTTTGGCTGGTGCCGGGCGCGTAGCCTTCGACGAACAGCGTTTGCCACCACTCCCCGAAGGCCAGGGCGGCGTCGCCGTTCAGGACGCCTTCGGCCGAGGCATAGGTGCTGCGGTCCACGAGGTCGCCGCCGAAGGACTGCAGGAAGGGCGAAAAGGCATAGGGATACCATTCACCGGTCCAGGCCATCCCGACATCGAGCGGGTATTCGAATTCCCCGGTCGCCTTGAGCGTATCGAGGGCCGCCATGAATTCGTCCGCCGTCCACGGCTGTTCGATCGTCGGGATCCGGATGCCGTTGTCGTCCAGCGTCGAGCGGCGGGTCGTCATCGCCACCGCCGCGTCCCACAGCCCGATCGAATAGAGCTGCCCGTCCCAGATGCCCTTGGTGCCGGGCAGGAAATCCGCGATCCGGCTTTCGTCGATGTCGAGCGGCTGCATGTAGCCCGACCAGGCCCAGTTCGGCATCACCGGGCCGTCCACGTCGAGGATGCAGGGCAGATTGCCCGCCAGCGCCGAGGCGACGACGCTGTCGTTGTAGCTTTCCTGCGGGAAGCTTTCGATGCTGACGGACCAGTCGTCCTGCGACGCGTTGAAATCGTCGACGATCTGGTTGATGATCCGGCTTTCGACCTCGTTGCCGGCGCCATGATACCACATGGTCAATTCGGTCTGGGCCAGGGCGCCGCCGGCCAGGACGGCCATGCAGCCGGCAAGGGCGGTGGTGGTGGTCAGATGTCTCATGTGTGGTTCCTCCCGTGTCATGAGATGGCTTGGTGTTCGGGCGCCCGCGGCAGAACCGAGGCCCGCCAGGCCAGCCGTCCGGGCACCTTTTCGGGGGCGGAGCCCGCCCCGTCGGCGCCGCGGATCAACGCCACAAGGCGCTCGGCCGCGCGGGTGCCGATGGCGGCATAGGGCAGTTCGGCCGTGGTCAGCGTCGGATACAGGCTTTCGGCGATGGCGCGGTAATCGTCGTAACCGGCGATCGACAGATCACGCGGCAGGTCCAGCCCGCGCGACCGCAGCATCCCGTAGGCGCGCACCGCCATCCGGTCATTGCCAAGGCACAGGGCGGTGGGTGGATCGGGCAGCGCCAGAACATGGTCCAGCGCCTCGGCCAGGCGGCGCATTTCGGCCTGCGGGTCGTCGACGGGCACATCGGCCTCGACCACCAGGGCCGGATCATCGGCGATCCCGGCCGCCGCCAGCGCATCGCGATAGCCCTGCACCCGCAGACCCGTGGCGACCATCTCGGCCGACAGGGTCAGATAGGCGATGCGCCGGTGCCCCGCGGCGATCATCCGGGCGACCAGCTGGTCCTGGCCGTGCCGGTCATCGGGCACCACGGCGGGCGTGCCGGCGGCATCAAAGCAATTCGCCAGCACCAGCCGGGTGCCCTGCGGCACCTTGGGCAGCGACACTTCGCGGTGATAATCGGCGACATGGATGATCCCCTCGACCCGGTGCTGGACGAAGGTCCGGATCAGCTCGGGCACCCGGTCGCTGCGCCCGCCGGTATCCGAGATCAGCAGCGTCATCCCCGCCGCTTCCAGCGCCCGCTGCACGCCCTGGACGATGAACAGGTCCGGCAGGCCCGACAAGGCCGGCTGGTCCGGCGACAGGCTGATCGCGCCGGTCACCAGCCCGACCAGTCCCGACCGGTTGGAGCGCATGGTCCGCGCCGCCGAGGACGGCACATAGCCCAGCTGGTCGATCGCGGCCTCGACCGCGGCACGGGTTTCGCGGCCCACGGGGGCGTCGCCGTTCAGCACCCGGCTGACGGTCTTGGGCGACACCCGGGCCACCCGCGCGACGTCGTAGATCGTGGACATTCTCCCCCCTGTCCGGCCTGTGCCCGGCGGCGCCTCCGATCCGTCCGGGCCGTGCCATGCGGCTTATGACATCGGCGTCATGACACCGATGTCATGACACCGATGTCATAGCGCGCCGGATTTCGTCGAGTCAACGATTCCCTGCCCGCCTCAGCGGCGGCGGCGGAACAGGCGACGGTTGAGGTGGATGAACTCGGCCATCACGCCGCCGACCCCGCCCATCTGCCGGCCCTTGAGGAACAGATACCCCGACAGCGCCCCGACCCCGCCGCCCACGGTGTTGACGATCAGGTCGCCCATCGTGTCGTAAAGGCCGGATTTCTGCATGTTGAAGCCGAACAGCTCGTCCATGGCGAATTCGAAAATCTCCCACAGCACGCCGATGGTGACCGCCACGCAAAGCGACAGGAAAGCCATCGCGCCGGGCGGTGCGGCATAGCGATCGCCCTCGAACAGCATGTAGATCAGCAGAAAGGCGACCATGCCGAAGCCCAGCGCCGATCCGAAATGCATCGCGATGTCCCACCACCAGAAGCGTTCGTAGAAATCCGCCACCTCGCCCAGAAAGATCGTGGCGAAGATGAACACGACGATCGCCGCCAGGATCGACCGGGGGAACACGATCCCGATCCAGCGGGTCGCGGTGCGGGTCAGCTGGATCAGCACCAGCGTCGCCACGGCGACGAAGGCGACATTCAGTGGCCCGGTGAACAGCGCGGTCACCGCCTCGACCACCAGGACAAGCTGGATGACGATGATGACGAGCGGTGAAATGGGTTTGGTCATGGGGCCTCGCATTGACGCATCTGCTGGATATATAGGAACCATGGACGGCTCCACACCCCTGCCGCTGCGGCTGGCCAGCTACAATATCCGCGCCGGGCTCGGCTCGGACCTGCGGCGCGACCCGCTGCGGGTGCTGGACGCGATCGCCGCGCTGGAGGCCGATCTGGTCGCCCTGCAAGAGGCCGATCACCGCACCGGCCGGCGCCGGGCCGCCCTGCCCGCGGACCGGATCGAGGAACATACCGGCCTGCGCCCGCTGCCGGTGGCCGAGAACGGCATCTCGCTGGGCTGGCACGGGATCGCGCTGCTGGCCCGGCCGGGGCTGGAGCCGCGGGCGGTGCATCGCTATCCCCTGCCCGGGCTGGAGCCGCGCGGCGCGGTCGCCGTGGACCTGCCCGGCCTGCGGGTCGTCGGGGTCCATCTGGGCCTGTTGCGGCGGTCGCGGCGCCAGCAGCTGGACCATATCCGCACGGCGCTTCAGGCGCTGGAGCCCCTGCCGACCGTGATCCTGGGCGATTTCAACGAATGGTCGCGCAAGTCCGGGCTGGGCCGGCTGGCGCGGCATTACCGGCTGCTGACCCCCGGCGGCACCTTTCCCGCCCGGATGCCCCTGGCGCCGCTGGATCGGGTCGCCCATTGCGACCGGCTGCAGGTCCGGATGCTCGACCTGCCGCGGGCGGCGAAGGGGCCGCATCCCTCCGATCACCTGCCGATCCTGGCCGAGGTCCACGCCGCGCGGGCCGCGCAGGTTCCCTGAAGAACGGAAGTTGTCAGATCTCGTGGCTCAAGCGATCCGGCGCCTCACCCCAGCAGCAGCTCCGAAACCGGTCGGCGCGCGCGCGGCGGGGCCTCGGCCGTGGGCTTGCCGAAGCGGATCGCCTGGACCAGCCGCCGCTCGGGGCCGATGCCGAAGCGGGCACAGACCGCCTCGGCCGTCGGACGATGATCACCGATCGCGGCCATCGGCCAGCCGGCGAACCCCAGCGAGGCCGCCTCAAGGCACATCCGCAGATAGGCCCGCCCCGAGGTGACCGCATCCTCCTCGGCCGGGCGGTGGAACAGGGCGATGACCGGCGCCGACACTGTCGCCGCGGTCTCGGCCGTCACCTTGCGGGTCAGGCCGGTGGCGTTCAGCAGCGGCCAGAGCGGGCCGAAAACCAGCGGCGCGGCCAGCGCCTCGGCCCGGCCCAATTGCAGCGCGGCGCGGTCCATGCCGTCGATCCCGGCCCTGGGATGGCGGTCCGACAGGCGCATCCAGTGCAGCAATTCGCGCCGGAACGCCCGGTCCTGCAGCATGGCGAGCGAGGCCGCGTCATTGGCCTCGGCCAGGAAGACGCGCCCCTTGCGGTCCAGCACCAGCCGCGCATCGGACCGGTCCCAGCCGAACAGTTCCGGCGTGCCGTCGCGGAACGCGCCGCGCCAGGTGAACCGACGCTCCAGCTGCCGGTGCAGGCCCTGTTCGGCGGCGCCTTCGACCAGGCGCAGCATGGCGACCTCGACCAGCCCGTGCCCCGGCTTCAGGCCGCGCTGGGTCAGTGCCACCTCGGCGCCGATCCCCTCGGCCGACAGCGCCAGCACCATCGCTTCCAGCGCCGCGCCGCAGCTCAGCCCGGCGTCGCGCCCCGCCGGATCGCCGGTGGCCAGCCCGTCGCCGGTATCGCACAGCAGGACCAGGCCGGCCCCGTCGCGCCGCCAGCGCGCCGGCTGGACGTTGTGCACGCTGGGCGCCAGCGCGGCGCGGGTGACCAGCCGTTCCAGCTGCTGTTGCGCGATCATGTCCGTTCCCCCCGCGACATCAGCCAGGCCATCCGCTGCACCGCGTCCAGTTCCAGCTCGGCCCGGGGCGAGGCCGCGATCTGCGGCATCGACAGGGCCACCAGGGTCAGCGGCGCGTCATTGGCCAGCAATATATGGCTGGCCTCGAAGCTGTCGAACAGGTGGGTGACGTGATCGGCCAGCGGCCCATCGGCAAAGGGCGGCGCGGCGCGGCGCAGCACCGGGGCGGCCTGCAACGCGCGCAGCAGGGTCGGCCGGTCCAGGTCTTCCAGTTGCTCCGCCTCGATCAGCACCGCCCCGGCGACCAGCGGATGCGCCGCCAGCCCGCGCAAAAAGCCCACCGCATCGCCGGGCCGGGCCCGAGCCATGTGGCGCAGCAGGCTGGCGCTGTCTTCCTCGCGGCGCAAGGCGTTCGCCTCGACGTAAAGGATGGCGACCAGAAAACCCGCCAGCACGATCGCCAGCGTCATGATCGTCGCGTCGCGATCCATCGCCGCCAGCATCGCGATCACGCCGCCCGCGAACCCGGCGCCCAGCACCAGCGCGGCAAAGGACCACAGCGAAGTCGCATGCCCCACCGCCGACCGGCCCAGCCCGATCGCCAGCCAGCACAGGAACAGGACGCCCAGGGGCGACACCTGCACCGGCAGACCCCAGTAGACCATCAGGAAATCGGCCGCCGCCAGGGGCACCAGGGGGATCAGCGCCAGCGCCAGCCGCTCGACCGTGCGGTTCTCGGCCGCCGACAGGCTGGCGCGGTCGCGGCTCAGCACCAGCCAGCCGCCCAGAACCAGCCCCGAGACCTGGAAGACCAGCAGCGCGATCAGCCGGGGCGGGTCGATCGAAGGCGCGGCCCAGAAGGCGGTGATCACCGCCAGCACGGAGCCGATCGCGACATAGGACTTGACCCAGGCCGGGGCATGGCGGCGGTTCAGCCCCTCGACCAGCAGGATCACGGCCAGCGGCACCAGCCCGGCGCCGAGAAAGACGAAAAAGCGAAACCCGACCCAGCCGGTCAGCAGGACCAGCGCCCGGCCGGCGAAGATCAGCATCGCCACCCGCAACCCGAACAGGAAACGGCGGTTGATCGGCGCGTCCGCGCCGCGTGCCCGCACCACCCGGTGCAGGATCACCAGCCCGGCCAGCGCCGCCAGCGACAGGTAAAGGTCGGTCAGCCGCGCGGCCTCGGCGATCATGGCGCAAGCCCCGCCAGGAACCGCCGCACGAAGGGCCGCATCAGCGCCGCCAAAGGTGCCGGGCGCGGCCGTTCGATGCGGCCCCTGTAGGGGTTCAGGAACCAGCCGCGGTTGTCGGCCCCGCGCGGCCGGCCCAGGATCGCCGCGATCGCCTCGTAGGCCATCAATTGCCCGGTGGTGATCACCATCGGCGCAAACGACATCCGCGACCGTTGCCCGGCCACGACCTGCCCGACCATCTCCAGGTCGATGTAATGCCGGGACGAGGAATGCAGCACGACCCATTCGGCCTCGCGCAGAAAGGCCGTGGCGCGCTGATCGTCGCTCAGCCTGTCCCAGTCGGTGCCGATCGTGGGATAGCCCAGCCGGACCTCGTGCGCGGTGTCGCCGGGCGCGGTGACATAGACCGACGGCAAGGGTGCGGCATAGGCGTCGATCACCGGTTTGCCCAGGGCCCGCGCCCGGCGATAGAGCAGCAGCGCGGCGCCCAGGTCATCGGTGCCGTTGACCACGACATCGGCCGCGCCGATCGCGGTATCGACATCGGCCGGCCAGTCGCCGTGATGCACCTCGATCTCGATCTGCGGATTGATGCGGCGGGCGATCTCGGCCGTGGCCTCGGCCTTGTGCTGGCCGATCGTGTCGGAAAAGGCAAAGACCTGGCGGTTCAGGTTCGAGACCTCGAATGCGTCCAGATCGGCGATGATCAGCCGCCCGATCCCGGCCCGGATCAGGCCCAGCAGGCAGGCCCCGCCCATGCCGCCGGTGCCGCAGACAAAGGCGCAGCCGCCGCGCAGCCGGTCCTGTTCGGCCTGGGTCACGAAGCCGATGTTGCGGGTGGTGAATTCGGTGTAATCGAACACCATCACCGGCCCTCGCGCGGGCGCAGGACGCCGAAGGCGCGGGTGCCGTCGGCCCAGTGCAGCACCGGCAGGACCAGCCGCCGCAGCCCGACGAAGGCCCCGGTCAGCAGCACCGACAGCACCGCCGATTTCGGCACCTCGCGCAGCAGGTAGCGGCGGATCGCCGGCAGGTCCATCCGGCCCAGCTGGATCACGTCGTCGCCGCGGTCGTAATCCAGCTGCGCGGCGCAGAAATCGTTGACGGCCCCGTCGCGATGCTTGGGCGCGGCGTCCCAGGTCTTTTTCAGATCGTCCGAGCCGCCGGTATAGGCGTTCTCGATCACGAACCGCGCCTCGTCGAACCGGGCGTCATCGCCCACGCCGAAGACATGGCGGTGGTCGGCCATGATCCGGCGCGCGAGCAGAAGGTGGCTCAGCCGGCGCCGGCCGGCCTCGGGTCCCGGCCAGATGTCGGAAAACATGCTCGATACCATCCCCACCACCGCCGGCACCTGGGTCACGTTCGACACCCAGAGCGGGCGGAACTGGTGGCGCACGAACAGCAGGAAACAGGTCAGCCCATAGAGCACCCAGGACAACCCGCCCGAGCGTTGATCGGGATCGACCATGACCAGGCCCAGATGCAGCACCTCGGTCGGTTCGGGCGGGGTGTCGACCTGCATCAGCGCCAGCGCGTTGAAGGCGATGGGCCTGCCGTCGGGCTGGCTGACCAGGGTGACGATGGTCTGTTCCATCCGGGCCGGATCGCCGGAAAACACGCCATAGGTCAGGTCGCCCTGGCCCAGCGTGCGCGCCGCCACCGCGCGCAGATCGGCGGACAAGGCCTGCAGCGCCTCGGGCGCCATCCACAGGCCCGGACGCTCGACGATCCGCACGACCCGCCCGCCCGAGCGCAGGGTCACATCCATGTAGCGCCGCCGCAGCGCGCGCAGAACCGTGCCGATCATACCGCCTCACGCAACCTGCCGGGCATTCGCGCGCACGCTAAGCGGGTGATCCGGCGGGGGCAAGCCCGTCGCCTACAGGCAGGCCCGCGCCGCCCCTTCGCGGGCCAGCGGCGTCAGGCCACTGGCCGCCTCCCGGCGCAGGATCTCGGCCATCTGGCCACGCATCCGCGGCTCCCAGAATTCGATCAGATGGGCGGCGACGGCGCCGGCCTTGTCCGCTTCGGGCTGGCTGTCAAAGAAGGTGGCGATCTGGTTGGCCATGCGGACCAGCTTGTCAGGCTGCATCGGCGGTGATCCTTTCGGCATGGGTGAAGGTGTCGAACCGGTCGTCGCGGGCGCGCGCGACAAGGGTGATGCCGGCACGGTCGGCGGTTTCGACCGCCAGCGTCGTGGGGGCCGACACGGCGATCACGACGCCGGCCCCGGCCATCGCCGCCTTCTGCACCATCTCGACCGAAACGCGGCTGGTCAGGACGATCGCGCCCCGGGAACACTCGCCCACGGCACCGATCAGCTTGTCCAGCGCATTGTGCCGGCCCACATCCTCGCGCACCGCCACAAGCCCCTGGCCGGGCACGAAAAACCCGGCGGCATGGACGGCGCGGGTGCGGTCGTGCAGCGGCTGGGCATCGCGCAACGCGGCCAGAGCGGCGGCGATGTCGGCGGCGCCCAGCCTGATCCCCGGGCCCACGGCCGGCACGTCGCGCAGCGCCTCTTCCAGGCTGTCGATCCCGCACAGCCCGCAGCCCACCGGCCCGGCCATCGCCCGGCGCCTTGCGGCCAGCCGGGCCTCGGCGGCCTCGGCCAGCCAGATCCGGACCTCGACCCCGCGCGGATGGTCGAGCACCTCCAGCCGTTCCAGCTCGGCCCCGCGGGCGATCCCCTCGGTCCGGGTGAAGCCGCGGCCGAAATCCTCCAGGTCGGCGGGTGTGGCCATCATCACCGCCTGGGTGGAGCCGTTGTAGACCAGCGCCACCGGCACCTCTTGCGGCAGTTCGGTCATTCCGCCGCCGGCAGGATGCGCCGCGCCCGGGCGGCCTGGGCGGCGTAATCCTCCTGCCAGGCGCTCGGCCCGTTGGACAGGCTGACCTGCACCGCCGTGACCTTGTATTCGGGGCAGTTCGTGGCCCAGTCGGAATGATCGGTGGTGATCACGTTGGCCTGCGTGTCCGGGTGGTGGAAGGTGGTATAGACCACGCCCGGCGCCACGCGGCTGGTGATCGTCGCCCGCAAGCTGGTTTCGCCCGACCGGCTGGCCAGCCGCACCCAGGCGCCCTCGGTCACGCCGCGCTGTTCGGCATCATGGGGATGGATCTCCAGCAGATCCTCCGCGTGCCAGCGGCTGTTCTCGGTCCGCCGGGTCTGGGCGCCGACATTGTATTGCGACAGGATCCGCCCGGTGGTCAGCAGCAACGGGAAACGCGGCCCGGTCCGTTCGTCGGTGGGCACGTATTCGGTGACCATGAACCGCCCCCGGCCGCGCACGAAGCCGTCCACATGCATGATCGGAGAGCCCTCGGGCGTCGCCGCGTTGCAGGGCCATTGCACGCTGCCCTTTTCCTCCAGCATCTCGTAGCTGACGCCGGCGAAGCTGGGCGTGGTCGCCGCGATCTCGTCCATCACCTGGGCCGGATGGGTATAGGTCCAGCCCGCGCCCATGGCATTGGCCAGAAGCTGCGTCACCTCCCAATCGGCATGGCCGTTGCGGGGCGCCATCACCCGGCGCACCCGGTTGATCCGGCGTTCGGCATTGGTGAAGGTGCCGTCCTTTTCCAGGAAGGTGGAGCCGGGCAGGAACACATGGGCGTAATTCGCCGTCTCGTTCAGGAACAGGTCATGGACGATGACGCAGTCCATCGCCGCCAGCCCGGCCGACACATGTTTCGTGTCCGGGTCCGACTGCAGGATATCCTCGCCCTGGATGTAGATGCCGCGGAACGTGCCCTCGACCGCCGCATCCAGCATGTTGGGGATCCGCAATCCCGGCTCGGCATCCAGTTCGGCGCCCCAGATCTTCTCGAAGACCTCGCGGGTGGCGTCGTCGCTGACATGGCGGTAGCCCGGCAATTCATGCGGGAACGACCCCATGTCGCAGGCGCCCTGGACGTTGTTCTGCCCGCGCAGCGGGTTCACCCCGACCCCGGGCCGGCCGATATTGCCGGTCATCATCGCCAGGTTGGCGATCGCCATGACCGTGGTCGAGCCCTGGGAATGTTCGGTCACGCCCAGCCCGTAATAGATCGCGCCATTGCCGCCGGTGGCGAACAGCCGTGCGGCGGCGCGCAGATCATCGGCCGGCACGCCGGTCAGCATCCCGACCGCCTCGGGGGAATGGCGCGGATCGGCGGCGAAGGCCGCGTAGTGCTGGAACTCGTCCCAGTCGCAGCGGTCGCGGATGAAGGCCTCGTCCATCAGCCCTTCGGTGACGATCACATGGGCCATGGCGGTCAGCACGGCGACGTTCGTGCCGGGCTTCAGCGGCAGGTGATGGGCGGCCTCGACATGGGCCGAGCGCACCAGGTCGATCCGGCGCGGGTCGATCACGATCAGCTTCGCGCCGGCCCGCAGCCGCTTTTTCAGGCGGCTGGCGAAAACCGGATGCCCGTCGGTCGGGTTGGCGCCGATCACGATCACCACATCCGTGTGCTCGACGCTGTCGAAATCCTGGGTGCCCGCAGAGGTGCCGAAGGTGGTCTTGAGCCCGTAGCCCGTGGGCGAATGGCAGACCCGGGCGCAGGTATCGGTGTTGTTGTTGCCGAAGACCGCGCGGATCATCTTCTGCACCAGGAAGGTTTCCTCGTTGGTGCAGCGGCTCGACGTGATGCCGCCGATCGCGCGCACCCCATGCGCAGCCTGGATCGCCCGCAGCTTGGTCGCGGCGAACCCGATCGCCTCGTCCCAGCTGACCTCGCGCCAGGGCTGGTCGATGCTGTCGCGGATCATCGGGTTCAGCACCCGGTCGGCATGATTGGCATAGCCCCAGGCGAAACGGCCCTTGACGCAGCTGTGGCCCCGGTTCGCCTTGCCGTGCTTGTAGGGCACCATCCGGACCAGCTGATCGCCGTTCAGCTCGGCCTTGAAGCTGCACCCGACCCCGCAATAGGCGCAGGTGGTCACCACCGACCGTTCCGGCGTGCCCATCTCGATCACGCTTTTCTCCTGCAGGGTCGCGGTCGGGCAGGCCTGGACACAGGCGCCGCAGGACACGCAATCGGAGGCCATGAAATCATCCGATCCGGCCCCGGCCTTGACCCGGCTGTCGAAGCCGCGCCCCTCGATGGTCAGCGCGAAGGTGCCCTGGACCTCCTCGCAGGCCCGCACGCAGCGCGAACAGACGATGCATTTGGACGGGTCATAGGTGAAATAGGGGTTGCTGTCGTCGGCCGGAATATAGCGCGCATTGGGCTGATCGCCGGTGCGTTGTTCGAAATGGTTGTCAAGGCCGCCGCCCTCGGGCGCGGCATAGCGCACGTCGCGCAGGCCGACCATGCCGGCCATGTCCTGCAATTCGCAATCGCCATTGGCGGCACAGGTCAGGCAATCCAGGGGGTGATCGGAAATGTACAATTCCATCACCCCTTTTCGCAGTTTCTGCACCTTGGAAGATTGCGTACGGACAATCATCCCTTCGGCCACCGGCGTGGTGCAGGAGGCCGGGGTGCCGCGCCGCCCCTCGATCTCGACGACGCAAAGCCGGCAGGACCCGAAGGCTTCGACGCTGTCGGTCGCGCACAGTTTCGGCACCGCGATCCCGGCCTCGGCCGCCGCGCGCATCACCGAGGTCCCTTCGGGCACGCTCACCACGACGCCGTCGATCACCAGGCTGACCGGGGCGCCGACGCGCGCGGGCGTGCCGTAATCACGGTCATCCCAGGGAATGATGAAATCCTTCATGAACCCGACCCTTTCTTCATCTTGGCCGAAAAACTCCGGGGGGGCGCGATTGATGCGCCATTGGCCCGAGCGACAGGGACGCCAGGGGCGACAGGGGCAGAGCCCCCCGGCGGATCGGATTTGCCCAGCAAATCCGGCATCATTCCGCCGCCTCCCGCACGATCCCGAATTCCTCGGGGAAATGCCGCAAGGCGCTCAGCACCGGATAGGGCGTGAAACCGCCCAGCGCACAGAGCGATCCGTCGCGCATGGTCTCGCACAAATCCTCCAGCAGCGGCACCGCGCCCGAATCTCCGCCCCGGATCCGGTCGATCGTTTCGACCCCGCGCACCGCGCCGATCCGGCAGGGCGTGCATTTGCCGCAACTTTCCACGGCACAGAATTCCATCGCGAAACGTGCCAGCGCCCCCATATCGGCGCTGTCGTCGAAGACCACGATGCCGGCATGGCCGATCAGACCGCCTTCGGCGTCGAAATCCTCGTAACCGAAGGGCGTGTCGAACTGGTCCGGCGCCATGTAGGCGCCCAGCGGCCCGCCGACCTGCACCGCCTTGACCGGGCGGCCCGATGCCGTGCCGCCGGCGATGTCGTTCACCAGCGCGCCCAGGGGCATGCCGAAGGCGGTCTCGAACAGCCCGCCATGGCGCACGTTCCCGGCGATCTGGATCGGCATCGTGCCGCGCGACCGGCCCAGGCCGAAACCGGCGTAGTGATCGGCGCCCTTTTCGAAGATCACCGGGATCGTCGCCAGGCTCAGCACGTTGTTGACCACGGTCGGCCGGCCCAGGAACCCCTCCAGCGCCGGCAGCGGCGGCTTGGCGCGGACCACGCCGCGCTTGCCCTCCAGGCTGTTGAGAAGCGAGGTTTCCTCGCCGCAGACATAGGCCCCGGCGCCGACCCGCACCTCCATGTCGAACGACCGCCCCGAGCCGAGCACATCGCCCAGAAGCCCCTCTGCCCGCGCGATGTCGATCGCCGCCTCCAGCACCGCGATCGCATCGGGGTATTCCGAGCGCAGGTAGACATAGCCCTGCCCCGCCCCGGTGCCGAGCCCGGCGATCACCATCCCCTCGATCAGCGAGAACGGATCGCCCTCGATGATCATCCGGTCGGCGAAGGTGCCGCTGTCGCCCTCATCGGCGTTGCAGACGATATATTTGCGGTCGGCCTTGGCCTGCCGCACCGTGTCCCACTTGATGCCGGTCGGAAAGCCCGCCCCGCCGCGGCCGCGCAGACCGCTCTGCTTGACCTCGGTCACGATCTCGGCGTCGGACATGTCCAGCGCCCGGCGCAGGCCGGCCAGCCCGCCATGGGCGGCGTAATCGTCCAGCGACAGCGGGTCGATCAGCCCGCAGCGGGCAAAGGTCAGCCGGGTCTGGCGGGCGAAGAAGGGGATCGCCTCGACCGGGCCGAGGGTTTCGGCGGATCCGTCCAGGATCGCCGGCACATCGGCGGGGGTCGCCGGGCCATAGGCCAGGCGTTGCCCGTCGCGCTCCACCTCGACCAGCGGTTCCAGCCAGATCATGCCGCGGCTGCCGTTGCGGATCACCCGATGGCCCGCGGCCTCGAAGGCGGCGGCGACCGCATCGGCGCCCAGGGCGCGGGCGGCGGCATCGCGGGGGACATAGATCCTCATGCCAGCGCCTCCTCGATCCTGGTCTCGTCGGCGCGCCCGATCAGCCGGTCATCGACCATCGCCGCCGGCCCGCAGGCGCACAGGCCCAGGCAATAGACAGCCTCGACCGTGACCCGGCCATCCGCCGTGGTCTCGCCCCAGCCGATGCCCAGCCTGCCCAGCACCCGGTCGGTCAGGGCATCGGCGCCGACCGACTGGCAGGCCTCGGACCGGCAGATCTTGACCAAGTGCCGCCCGGCCGGGGCGTCGCGGAAATCGTGGTAGAAGCTGATCACGCCATGCAATTCGGCCCGGCTGATGTTCAGCGCGGCGGCGATCACCGGCACGCTTGCCTCGGGGATGCAGCCATATTCCGCCTGCACATCATGCAGGATCGGCAGAAGCGGCCCCTCGCGGCCCGCATGGGCCTCCAGGATCCGGGTCAGGCTGTCATCGGCGGCGGGCGTTTCGGCCATCGGGCATCCCCTTTTCGGTTCTGCCCCGGTCCTAGCCATATTGCACCGCGAATCAATATCGTTGTTTCGTTCCTTGATAGGCGTTTTCTATCAAACCCGCGCCAGCGCCCGCGCCTGGTCCAGCAAGGCGGCCAGCACCGGGGTCAGCGGATCGCGATAGGCGGCAACCAGGCCGATCCGGTGATGGGCGTCGGGCTCGACCACCGGCACCGCGCCCAGGTCGGGCCGGGCCAGGAACACCTCGGCGGCCTTGACCGGCAGGATCGTCGCCATGTTCGCCTCCAGCACATGCGAGACCAGCACGGTGATCGAGCTGCTTTCGACCCGCGGCACCGCCTCCACCCCGGCTTCGGCCAGGTGCTGGGTCACGATCCGGCGGTTCTGCATGTCGGGCGTCAGCAGGCACAGGTCCAGCGTGCCCAGCGCCGCCCAGGCGATCCGCCCCGCCGCCAGCGCCGGATGGCCGGCCCGGGTGACCAGGACATAGCGTTCATCCTCGATCGGCACCGTGGTCACACGGCCCAGCGGTTCATTGTCCAGATAGGTCAGGCCCGCGTCGATCTGCAGATTGTCCAGCATCGCCAGGATCTGCGCCGAGGTCCGCGACAGGATCGAGAACCGCACCCCCGGATGGTCCCGGGCGAACCCGCTGGTGAGTTCCGCCACCAGGGTCAGGGCGGTGGGAATGACGGCCAGCCGCAGATCGCCGGACAGGCCGACCCGGGCCGCGCGCATCTCGTCGCGAAAGGCTCGGGCATCGCCGACGATCCGCCGGGCCCAGTCCAGTGCCCGCTGCCCCTCGGGCGTCAGCCCGCGATAGCGCGAGCCGCGCCAGACCAGCATCACGCCCAGCTGATCCTCCAGCTGCTTGATTGCCGCCGACAGGGTCGGCTGGGTGACGCCCGAGGCCTCGGCGGCGCGGCCGAAATGCTCTTCCCGCGCCAGGGCGATGAACATTTCAAGCTTGTCGATCATGGCGGCCCCCTTCGATAGACAAAGCCTATCAGAAACCGCGCCATCACGAAAAGGTCAGATCGCGATCAGCACCCGGCCGTCCTCGATCTTCACCGGATAGGTGGTCAGGTTGACGCAGGCCGGGGCACGAAGGGCCGCGCCGCTGCGGTAATCGAAGGTCGCGTTGTGCTTGGGGCATTCGATCTCGTAATCCATCACCAGCCCCTCGGACAGGTGCACCTGTTCATGGGTGCACAGCCCGTCGGTGCAGAAGAAATCGCCCCCCGGCCCGTGATAGATCGCAAAGGTCCGGCCGTCATGGTCGAAGCGGATCACGTCCTCTTCGTCGATCTCGTCGGTGCCGCAGGCGTCGATCCAGTCGGTCATTCCCGTCTCCGTCATTCTGCGGCGCCCAGGGCGCCGTCGTGGAAATCCTCGCGATAGGGTTTCGCGGTGGGCGGCAGGTCGCGGCGCAGGAAGTAATCCTCGTAGCGCAATTGCCGCTTCAGCGCCGGCCACATTTCCGCGAACGCCTCGGCGATCGAACGGTTCGGCGCCGGCAGGTCATGCTTGATCCTGTCGTGCAGCGCGGGCAGTTGGTGATAGGGCACCATCGGGAACATGTGATGTTCCACGTGGTAATTCATGTTCCAGTAGATGAACCGGCTGATCGGGTTCATGTAGACGGTCCGCGAATTCAGCCGGTGATCGACCACGTTGTCGGCCAGCCCGCCATGCTGCAGCACCCCGGTCATCACATGGTGCCAGGCGCCGTAAAGCCGTGGCAGGCCGATCACCATCAGCGGCAGGATCGACCCGATCGCGATGGCCAGCGCGATCGTCGCGGCATAGATCGCGACCCAGATCCGCGCCACCCGGATCACCTTGGGATACTCGGTCTCGGGGATGTAATCCGCCTCTTCGGGGTGGATCCGGCCGGCGGCGTTGTACAGCATCCGGCCCCAGCCGTTCCAGGCGTCGATCAGGCCAAGGAAATTCGCGATCATCCGCGCCAGGTCGGGCGGGCGCATCAGCGCGATTTCGGGGTCGCGGCCGACGATGATCGTATCGGTATGGTGGCGGGCATGGGACCAGCGCCAGGCATGCGGGTTGCGCACGATCATGAAGCTGGCGATCTGGTAGACCCAATCGTTGTATGTGCGGGTCTTGAAGGCGGTGCCATGGCCGCATTCGTGCCAGCGGCTGTCGCTGGCCGAGCCATAGAGCACGCCGTAAGCCAGCCAGAACGGCGCCGACCACCAGGATGGCCACAGCGCGATGCCGATCCCGGCAAAGGCGATCATGCAGCCGTAAAGCAGGATCGTGTCGCGGATCGCCGGCTGGTCGGCGCGCTGCATCAGCGCCTTCATCTGCGCCCGGGGGATATCGGTGTGATACCATTCGGCCGCGGCCAGGCCGGTTTCGACCGCGCGTTTCGCATCCGCCCCCAGCAGGGAATAATCGCGTTTGCCCATGGTCTCCTCCCCCCGGCGCATGCGTTCCGGGACAACAATAGGCACAGGCGCGGGCGAAACGTGAGGGGGCGGGTTGAAAAACCCTCAAATCCCATCAAGATCACCAGGCAGTCTTGATGGAATCCCCTCAACCATGGCCAGGCGCCCGACCTTGCAGGACCTTGCCCGCGCCGCCGGTGTCGGCGTGGCGACGGTCGACCGGGTGCTGAACGGCCGGCCCCATGTCAGCGCCGCGACCATCGACCGGGTGACCGAGGCGGCGCAGCGGATCGGCTATCCGACCCGCGGCCTGATCGCCCGGCAGGACGCCGCCGCCCGCCCGGCCCTGCGCTTCGGCTTCGTGCTGCAGAAAGGCGCGCAGCCGTTCTATCGGGACTTCGCCCGCGCGCTCGAGGCCGCGGTGGCCGACCGGCGCGACATCGCCGGGCGCTGCGAGATCCGGTTCGCCGCCAGCCAGGCGCCGGCCGATGCCATTGCCGAACTGGTCGAGCTCGCCCGGCGCTGCGACGCGCTGGCCGCCGCCGCGCCGACCCACCAGGCACTGACGCAAGAGGTGCAGCGGCTCAAGGCCGCCGGCCGGCCGGTCTTTGCCCTGCTCAACGATTTCGCCCGGGGCGCGCGCCAGGCCTATCTGGGGCTGGACAATGTCCGTGTCGGGCGCATCGCCGGCTGGATGATCGCGACCCAATTGCACCGGCCCGGCAAGATCGCGGTCTTTGTCGGCGGCAGCCGCTGGCACGGCCATATCCTGCGCGAAACCGGGTTCCGCTCCTACCTGCGCGACCATGCGCCGGGCATGATGCTGCTGGAGCCGATGGTGAACCTCGACACCCGCGCCCTGACCTACGAGGCGACGCTGGACCTGCTGGCCCGGCACCCGGACCTGGCCGGGCTCTATGTCGCCGGCGGCGGGATGGAGGGCGCCATCGCCGCCCTGCGCGAAGCCCGCCCGCCCGGCAAGGTCGCGCTGGTGGTCAACGAACTGACCGAAGACAGCCGCCGCGCCCTGGCCGATCGGGTCGTCTCTCTGGTCATCGCCACCCCGCTGGACGAGCTGTGCCGCGACCTGGTGGCGATGATGGTGCAGGCGGCCCGCCGCGGCCCCGATGACAGCGCCGGCCAGCATTTCCTGGCCCCGCGGCTGTTCACCCCCGAAAGCGTCTAGGAAACCGGGGGGCAGAATCCGCCGGCCCCGGGGCGCCCTTGCTCGGGGCGCGATCCTTTCGGGCGCCGGCGCGACGATTGCCGGGCGGCCGGGCCGGGTGCTAGGATCGACGCCATGCTCACGGCATCCCGCATCCCCGCCCGGCGGCACCCGCCCTGGCCGCTCTGGCTGGGGTTGGGCCTTGCCGTCATCATCGCCATCGCCACGCTTGTCCACGCCCAGGCGACACGGTCCGCGCTGCGGGAAACCGCGGGTCGGGCCGGCGGCACGTTGCAACTGGCCGCAACCGGGCTTGAAGGATATCTGGAACGGTTCGAACGCCTGCCACCGCTTCTGGCGCAGCAGGTGCCCGTGCGCGCCCTTGCCGCCGATCCCGACGATCCCGAAACCGTCGCCGCCGCCAACCGCTTTCTGCGCGACCTCACGACCGAGCTTGGCGCCTCCGACATCTATGTGATGGATGCCGACGGACTGACCCGGGCGGCAAGCAATTTCGACCGGCCGCACAGCTTTGTCGGCGGCAACTTCGCCTTTCGTCCCTATTTCGGCGATGCCGTGGCGCGGGGGGCCGGCAGCTTCTATGCCCTCGGGACCACCTCGCTCAGGCGCGGGTTCTATTTCGGCGCGCCGATCATCGACGGCGACCGGGTGCTGGGCGTCGTCGCGCTCAAGATCGACATGGACCTGGTCGAGGCGAACTGGGCCGAGGCGGATTACCATGTCATCGTCACCGATCCGCAGGGCGTGATCTTCCTGTCCAGCAATCCCGCCTGGCGGTTCGGCCGCACCCGCCCGGTCACGCCCGACGGGCAGGCCATGCTCGCCCAGACGCGCCGCTATGCCGATGCCGCGCTGTTCGACGTGGATCTGAGCCGTGCCGAAACCGCCGAAGGCGACGCGCTGTGGCAGCTTGACGGGCAGGAATACCTGGCCGTCAGCGCCGCCATGCCCAAGGCCGACTGGACGGTGACCATCCTGCAAAGCACCGCGCCCGCCCGCACCCAGGCGCGGACCGCGACCCTGGGCAGCGTCCTTGCGCTGACGGTGTTCGCCATGATGGTGGCGGTGATCCTGCAACGGCGGGCGCGGCTGCGCGACCGGCTTCTGGTGCAGGCCGCCGCCCAGTCCCAGCTCGAGGCGCGGGTCACCGAACGCACCCGGGAACTGGCGGTGGTGAACAAGGCGCTGGAGGCCGAAGTGACGGAACGCCGGCAGGCCGAGGCCTCGTTGCGCCGCGCGCAGGACGATCTGGTGCAGGCGGCGAAACTCGCCGCGCTCGGACAGATGTCGGCGACGCTGGGGCACGAGGTGAACCAACCCCTGGGGGCGCTGCGCAATTATGCCGAAAACGCCGGCACGCTGTTGTCCAAGGGGCGGCTGGCCGAAACCCGGACGGCGCTTGACCGTATCCTCGACATGGCCGACCGGATCAGCGCCATCGCCAAGCGGTTGCACACCTTCGGTCGTCGTCCCGGGGTCCAGCTTGTCGCCGTCGACGTGACCGACGCCGTCGAGGCCGCACAGGAAATCGCGGGTCTGCGCCTGCGCCAGATCGGGGTCGATCTGACGGTCGAGCTTCCGCCCGGCCTCGCGCCGGTGCGGGCCGGGCCGGTCCGGCTGCAACAGGTGTTGGTGAACCTTCTGACCAATGCCGCCGATGCGGTCGCCGCCGGCCCCGACCGGCGGGTGCGCCTGTCGGCCCGCACCGAAGCCGACGAGGTGGTGATCCTGGTCGAGGACAGCGGACCGGGCGTGCCGCCCGATATCGCCCCGCGCATATTCGATCCGTTCTTTTCGACCAAGGGCGTGGGCAATGGCCTGGGTCTGGGCCTGTCGATCACCTACAACATCCTGAAGGATTTCGACGGCGCCATCGCCCTGGTGCCCGGCCGATGGACGGGGGCCGCCTTCGAGGTGCGCCTGCATCGCGCCGATGGCGGAACGCAGGCGGCCGCGACGACCAAGGACCGGGCGGCATGACAGGGGCCGGACAGCGCCCCGTCGTCCTTGTCGTCGACGACGATCCCGACCTGCGCGCCTCGGCGGTGCAGGCGCTCGATCTTGCGGGATATGTGGTGCAGGATGTGGCCCTGGCGGAACGGGCGCTCGACTATGTCAGCTTCGGCTTTCCGGGGGTGGTGCTGACGGATATCCGCATGCCCGGGATGGACGGGCTGACCCTGATGGAGCGCATCCATGCGATCGACCGGGAAATCCCGGTGATCCTGATGACGGGTCATGGCGATGTGCAGCTTGCGGTGCGGGCGATGCGCGAGGGCGCGCATGATTTCATCGAAAAACCCTATTCCGCCAGCCAGATGACCGAACTTGTCGCCCGCGCGGCCGATTTCCGGCGGCTGGTGCTGGAAAACCGCGTGCTGCGGGCGGCGGCGGGCCAGTCGGACGATCTGGAACAGCGGCTGATCGGGCGGTCCAACGCGATGATCGACCTGCGCCGCAGGATGCGCACGATCGGGCCTGCGGATACCGATGTGCTGATCGTCGGCCAGACCGGGTCGGGCAAGGGGGTGGTGGCCCGCGCCCTGCACGATCTGTCGCCCCGCGCCCGGGGGCCCTTCGTGGTGATCGATTGCGCCGCGATCCCGTCCGACCTGATCGAAAGCGAATTGTTCGGCCATGAACAGGGCGCCTTCGCCGGCGCGATGCGGGCACGCACCGGCAGGTTCGAACATGCGATCGGGGGAACCGTCCTGCTGGACGATATCGCCGCGCTGCCGCCGCCCCTGCAGGGCAAGCTGTTGCGCGTGGTCGAGGATCGGGCGGTCAGCCGGCTGGGGTCGAACGACGTGCACCGCCTTGATCTGCGGATCATCACCACCGCCCGCGTGCCCCTGATGGCCGAGGTCGAGGCAGGCCGGTTCCGCGCCGACCTGTTGTATCGGCTGAACGTGGTCACGCTGGATGTGCCCCCGCTGGCCGACCGGACCGAGGATATCGCGCTGCTGTTCATGCGGCTTCTGGCCGAAGCGGCGGCCCGGCACCGGATCGACGCCGTGCCCGCCGTTCCGCCCGCGCTGCTGGCGGGACTGGTCGCGCGCGACTGGCCGGGCAATGTCCGCGAATTGCGCAACGCGGCCGACCGGTTCGCGTTGGGCCTTGGGGTCGATGCCGCGCCGGATGCGGGGGCAGGACACGCCGTCACGCGGCTGGCCGACCGCGTCGCCGCCCTCGAGAAACGCGAGATCGAGGCGGCGCTGGCCGCTCATGGCGGCACGTTGCGGCCGGTCTACGAATCACTGGGGCTGAGCCGAAAATCGCTTTACGAGAAGATTCAGAAGCTCGGAATCGACCGCACGGCCTTCATCGCCGATGGCGAGCCGCCCGAAACTGGGTCGAATCCGTGACAACTTTGGCGGGGCTTGTCCCCTTTTCCACCCATCGCGCCGCCAAAGCCGCGAAAATCGCGCAGCCGTCCGCACCGACCCTGTTGCAAGCTGCGCTGCGAAGATGTCCCTGAAAGGCGCAACCTGTCTGCAACGGGCAGGTGGAGTCAGGGTTGCCTGACGCAAGGGATACTCTGGGAGGAGTGATATGAAGATCGAAATCATCGCCGCCTTCGCGGCGGCCGCAACCATCGGGCTTGGCACCGCGACGCTGGCCCAGGACGACCGGGCCGACTGGCCCAACAGCATGACCATCGGCACCGCAAGCCAGGGCGGAACATATTTCGTCTATGGCAACGGCCTTGCCAGCTACATCGCCGAGGAACTGGGCATCGCCGCCTCGGGCGAGGTGACTGGCGGACCGGTGCAGAACGTGACTCTGGTCGAAACCGGCGACCACCTGATGGGCCTTGTGACGATGGGTCCGGCCTATGATGCCTGGATCGGCAATTCGGAACTGGCCCCCGGCCTCGAACACCAATCGATCCGGGCGCTGTTCCCGATGTATCAGACCCCGTTCCAGGTGGTCGCCCTGCGCTCCTCGGGCATCACGTCGGTCAGCGATCTGGCGGGCAAGCGCGTGTCGGTCGGCCCGGCGGGGGGAACGCCCGGCACCTACTGGCCGCAATTCATGGAAGCGCTGGGGGTCGAGGCCACGATTTCCAACGCGGGGGCCGCCGATGCGGCGGGCCAGTTGCAGGACGGCCTGATCGACGCCTTCGCCTTTGCCGCCGGCGTGCCGATTTCGGCCTTCGCCGAACTGGCGGCCAGCCAGGACGTGGTCATGTTCGGCTTCACCGAAGAAGAACTGCCGATCGTTCTCGAAGCCTTCCCGGCGATGGCACCGCTGACCATTCCGGCGGGCACCTATGCGGGCCATGATTACGACCAGCCGACCGTCGCGCTGTGGAACTTCGCGATCGCCCATGCGGACATGCCCGAAGGCCTGGCCTACGAGATCACGAAGCTGGTCCTGTCGAACAACGACCGGATGGTGCAGATCCATTCGGCCGCGTCCGAGACGCTGTTCGAAAACTGGGACAAGAACACCTTCATGCCGTTCCATCCCGGTGCGCTTCGCTATCTCGAAGAAGCGGGCGCGAGCGTGCCCGACGCGCTGCGCCCCTGACGGGCGACGCGGTGCGGGCGGCCCATCGCGGCCGCCCGCGTCCGCTCCGGCGGCGGGCGGTGATGCCAGCGCGCCGGTCGAAACCAGGGGGGGCCTGTCCATGACGAACCAGACCGACACCGCGCCGGCGGCGCAAACCGCGGAACCGGAGCTGATCGCCGACGGCGTCGATGCCGAGATCTTTTCCGCCAACCAGCGCAAGCCCCTTGGCCGCGCCGGCCTGATCGCGGCGATCCTGTGCATCAGCTATACAATCTTCCATGTCGGCGCGATGAATGGCCTGCACGACCGGCTGACCGATCTTCTGGGCCTTCCGTCGGTCGATCTGACCGAACCCTGGCGCTATCGCCTGCTCCATATCGGGGGCGGGCTGTTGCTGGGGTTTTTGCTGTTTTCCTCCACGTTCTTTTCCGACGACCGGCCGGGCACGGCCGATCCGCGCCGTCTTCTGGCGGTTCTGCCGGGGGCGGCGTTGGTCACGCTGGCCTTCGGGCAGACGCTGCTGTTCTGGATCAGCGGGCAGGCCGTCGATCAGGCGGCGCCGGCCGATGCCTATGTGGCCACCTTCGGCCTGCCGCTGATCGCCGGCAGTGTCTGGCTGATCGTGCTGGGCTGGCTCTGGCCGGACCGGCGGCGGGGCCGGTATGATCCGGCGGACCTGTTCCTCGGCCTCGCCGCCGTGACCGTCACGATGTATCTGATCTATCACGCGCCGTTCCTGCGGCTGCGGGCCGGCACGGCGTTGGCCAAATCCGCCGACATGTATGCCGCCTTCGCCGGGACCGTGCTGATCCTCGAGATGGCGCGGCGTCTGGCCGGCCTCGCGCTTGTCATCATCGCGTCGGTTTTCGTGGTCTATGCCTTTGTCGGCCCATGGCTGCCCGGGATCCTGGAACATCGCGGCTATTCGATCACACGCTTCTTCAGCTATCTTTATACCGATCAGGGCATCCTTGGCCCGACGACGGCGATCTCGTCGACCTACATCATCCTGTTCGTGGCCTTTGCCGCCTTCCTGCAAGCCAGCCGCGTCGGGGAATACTTCGTCAATTTCGCCTTCGCCGTCGCCGGCGGCGCGCGGGGTGGGCCGGCCAAGGTGGCGGTCTTCTCGTCGGGTCTGATGGGGATGATCAACGGCACCTCGGCCGGCAACGTGGTGGCGACCGGATCGCTGACGATCCCGCTGATGAAGAAGGTCGGCTATCGCCCGCAGACCTCGGCCAGTATCGAGGCCGCCGCCTCGTCGGGCGGGCAGATCCTGCCGCCGATCATGGGCGCAGGCGCCTTCATCATGTCGGAAATCACCGGCATCCCCTATGCGGAGATCGTGACCGCCGCGATCATCCCGGCGCTGCTCTATTTCGCCTCGATCTATTTCAACGTCGACCTTGCGGCGCAGAAATTCGGGATGAGGGGCCTGCCCCGTTCGGAACTGCCCCGGTTCGACATTCTGGCCCGAAGGATCTTTCTGTTCCTGCCGATCGTCATCCTGATCGGCGCGCTGTTCATGGGCTATTCGGTGATCCGCGCGGGCACGCTGGGCATGGCCGCCGCGGCGGTGGTCAGCTGGCTGACCCCCTATCCGATGGGCCCCCGCCAGATCCTGTTCGCCTTCGAGATCGCGGCCAAGATGACGCTGCAACTTGTCGCGGTCTGTGCCGCGGCGGGCATCATCGTGGGGGTGATCGCGCTGACCGGGATCGGCACGCGGTTTTCGTCGATGCTGTTGGGCCTTGCCGACCAAAGCCAGGTCATCGCACTGTTCTTTGCGATGATCGTGTCGATCATCCTCGGCATGGGGATGCCGACGACGGCCGCCTATGCGGTGGCGGCCAGCGTGATCGGGCCGGGCCTTGTGGGCCTGGGCATCCCGCCGCTGACGGCGCATTTCTTCATCTTCTACTATGCGGTCATGTCGGCGATCACGCCGCCCGTGGCGCTGGCCGCCTATGCGGGGGCGGCCATCGCCCAGTCCGACCCGATGAAGACCAGCGTCGAAAGTTTCCGCATCGGCCTTGCCGCCTTCGTGGTGCCGTTCATGTTCTTCGCGTCGCCGGCCTTGCTCATGCAGGGGGGCTGGCTCGACATCCTGCATGTGGTCGTATCGGCGCTTTTGGGGATCTTCCTGCTGTCGTCCTCGGTCCAGGGGTGGTTCTTCGGCCTGGTCGCCTGGCCGGTCCGGGTGGTTCTGATGGTGGCGGCGCTGTCGATGATCGCGCAGGGGTGGCTGACCGACATCATCGGACTGGGCGTCGCGCTGGGTGTCTGGCTGTTCCAGAAACGCATGGTCGATCCGCGAAACGTGATCCGGGGCGCGGACTGACAGGGGCCACGATCGGGGTGAACGGGCCGCGCCGAAATCGCGGCGCCCGGGGTCTGCGCCGGACAGCCCGCGCTTTTCCGCCGACACGCCGGTCCCGGCCCGCGGGGCGGGTGGCGGCCCCGGAGGGGCGTCGACGCATGGGGCCGATGCACGCCATCAAGGCGCGCTGCGCGGCGTTCGGGCCGGCCGACCGCTGACCCCGGGCCATCCTGTCCCCCACGGCGACCGGCATGCGCACCACCGGGGCAGCTTCTATCCGGTGCGACAGGTCAGGCGTCGCGGTCCATGATCCACTGCACCGCCGGGTCGGCCTGGAACCGCCACTTGCGCAAGGGCCCGGCCATGACGTTGAGGTAATACATCTCGAACCCGTAGGGCGCGCCGCAGGGGTGATGCCCGCGCGGCACCAGCACCACGTCGCCGTCCTGCACCGCCATGGTTTCGTCCAAGGTCCCGTCCTCGGTATAGACCCGCTGGATGCCGAACCCCCGGGCCGGATTCAGCCGGTGGTAATAGGTTTCCTCAAGGTAGGTGATGCGGGGGAAATCGTCCTCGTCATGGCGGTGGCTGGGATAGGAGGACCAGTGCCCGTCCGGGGTGAAGACCTCGGTCACCAGCAGGCTGTCGGCGTAATCCTCGGCCTCCATGGCGATGTTGTTGATGTAGCGCGTGTTCACCCCGGTGCCGCGCCGGGTCAGGGTGATGCCGTCGGGCCCGATCCGGCGCGCGGCATGCCCGCCCTGCCCCGGCGCCGAACAGACCGCGACGGTGCAATCGGTCTGGGCCACCAGGGACCAGTCGCTGTCATTGGGCACATAAAGGCAATGCGGCGGGGTCTTTTCGAACACATCCATCCGCTCGCCCAGGACCCCCCAATCGGTGCCCGCGGCGGTGATCCGCGCCTTGCCCTCGACCATCACCAGGATCACCTCGCGGGTGCCCGTCGCCTCGGCCGCCGCTTCCCCGGCCCGCAAGCGGTAAAGCGAAAAGCCCACATGGCGCCAGCCGGCGCTTTCGGGGGTGATCTGGTGCACCTTGCCATGGGTGCCGAAGGGTTTGCACAGAAGCTCAGCCATCGTCGTCGTCCTTCCTGATGTAGTCGGCGGGGTCGAACACGACGAAAAACTGGTAGAAACACCAGCCCCCCGCCGCGCCGAAGACCGCGGCCCAGCCTTTATGGCCCGCCGATAGTTCGACCAGCGCCCAGCCCAGCGCCACCCCCGTCACCAGGGCGCGGCTCCAGAGCGGCCGGAAGGCCGGGTGGCGCAGGTCGAACATCGCGCTCAGGCCGCCTGGCGGTCGCGCTGGTCGGACAATGCCCGGGCGAACCGGTCCGTCGTCCAGCCTTCGTCCAGCGCCCGGCGCATGATATCGGCCATGCTGGGCGGGGCCAGCCCGCCGATCGGCGGGTCGGTGTCGAGGTTGGTCGGAAAGGGATAGCCTTCGGCGCAGGACGCGATCGCCGCGTCCAGGTCCGCGGCCCCCATGGCCCCGCCCTGTTTCAGCTTCACCAGTTCCGGGAACAGCGCCAGCGACATCGCCTGCCGGTCCACCGCCTCGAGCGACCGGCCCATCGCGGACGACACCTGCAACAGGTTCACCATCCGCTCGATCCCGGCGCTGACATTCTCGCCCGCGGCATGGAACAGCGCCGGGTTGAAGAACACCGCGTCGCCCTTGTCCAGCGGCACCTGGACATGGGCCTCTTCGAACCAGTCGCGGAAGGCGTCGTCGTGAAAGGCGGCATAGCCCGGCCCATAGGCCTGGGAGAACGGCAACAGCTTGGTCGGGCCGCTTTCGATCGGCATGTCGACATGGGCGATGGCGCCTTGCAGGGTCAGGGTGGTCGAGACCTCGTGGACATGGGCCGGATAGCGCAGGCAGTCCTCGGCCGTCATGAAGCCCAGGTGATAGTCGCGATGCGCGGTCTGCGCCTTGCCGCCGGGGCGGACCTGGTTGACCTGCGTGGTCATCTGGTAATTCGGGCCCAGCCAGGCTTCGGCCGCCGCCGCGATCACCGGGTTCCCGAAATAGAGCGCGAAGCCCTCGGGGTCTTTCAGGCACTGCTTTTGCAGCGAATTCCAGATCCGGTCATTGGCGCCCGAGGCCGCGAAATGATCGCCCTTGCCGGCGGCGCTTTCGCGTTCCTCGGCGATGATGGCGCGGAACACCTCGCTGGCCCGGTCGATCGGCGCGGTATCGGCATAGGCCCGCCTCAGCGCGATCACCCCGGCCGAAAACCGCAGCACATGGCCCCATTCGGTCAGCAAAGCGCGCCGCTTGGCCGGATCGTCCAGCGCCGGGCGCAGCCTGTCCATGTCATAGACCGGCACGTTGCTGACGATCTTTGCCGCATGGGGCACATCCCCGGCCGCGAGGTTCTGCGAGGTCAACACCTTGAATTCGTCCAGGTCACAGGAGTCCCGGTCGAAATAGCCGATATATCCGAGTTCTCTGTCTACCATGATAGCCTCCTACAGTTCATGGCTTGGGTGCTGACCCCGTTCGGGGCCGGTGAATGTCAGGCGGCGATCTCGAGCCCGGAGCGGGCGCAAAGATCGACCAGATGGTCGTAGCCGGCTTTCGAATATTCATAGGGCGGCGCCTTGGCCGGGTCCTGTTCGGCCTCGACCACGATCCAGCCGTCATAGCCGATCGCCGCCAGCCGGTCGGTGATGGCCCGGAAATCAAGGCAGCCCTCCGGATCGCCCGGCACCGAAAAGACGCCGTTCGCGACCCCGTCGAGGAACGACAGATCCTCGGTCCGCACCCGGTCCAGAACGCCCTGGCGCACATCCTTGACATGGACATGGGTCACCCGGTCGCCCCATTTGTCCAGCACCGCCAGCGGGTCGGCCCCGGCGAAATGCAGATGGCCCGTGTCATAGAGCAAGCCCAGCGCCGGCCCCGAGCCCTCCATCAGCCAGTCGATATCCTCGGCATCCTGCACCATGGCGCCCATGTGGTGATGATAGGCCAGCCCGCAGCCCCGGTCGGCGGCCCATGTCGCCAGCTCGGTCAGTTTCGCGGCATAGGCCATGACCGCGTCGCGGCCCAGTTTCGGCCGCTGGCTGACCGGCATGGCCTGGTCGCCCTGGATCGTGTTGGAACACTCGGCATAGACCACGCAGGGCGCGCCAAGGGCGGCGAACTGATCGACCTGGGCGCGGATCGCCGCCTGTTCGGTCGCCAGGTCGTTGACCATCAGGTTGCCCGAACACCAGCCGCCGCACAGCGCGACGCCGTAGCGGTCCAGATAGGCGCGCAGCCCGTCGGTATCGGCGGGCATCCGGCGGCCGCGTTCCACCCCGGCATAGCCGATGGCGGCGGCGTCCTGCATCGCGCCTTCGGTGGTGAAGGCGGCCGTCAGCTCGGGCAGGTCGTCGTTCTGCCAGGCGATCAGGGAAATCCCCAGTTTCACAGCCATCTAGTCGGCCCTTTGCGTCTGCTTGGCGGCCTCGTAGCGCGCCCGCGCCTCGGCCACTTGCGGCCGGTCGGATACCTCCGGCACGCCGACCTCCCACCAGGTGCCGCCCGGTTCGGTGCTGGGATAGGGATCGGTGTCGATCACCACCACGTAGGGCCCGCGGATGTCGTGCCGTTTCGCCAGCGCCGCTTCCAGTTCGGCGATCGAGCCGACCTTGACGCTGGTCGCCCCCATCGCCGCGGCATGGGCGGCGAAATCGATCGCGGAATTCGCGCCGCCCACCGCGTGCTCCAGCAGGCAATTGAACTCGGCCCCGCCGGTGCCCATCTGCAGCCGGTTGATGCAGCCGAAGCCGCGATTGTCGGTCACCACCACGGTGAAATCGACCCCCATCATCGCCGCCGTGGCCATTTCCGAATTGGCCATCATGTAGGTGCCGTCGCCGGTGAAACAGATCACGTCGGCCTCCGGTTCGGCCATCTTGATGCCCATGGCGCCGGGAATCTCGTATCCCATGCAGGAAAAGCCGTATTCCATGTGATAGCTGCCGGGCCGGCCGGCCTTCCACAGCTTGTGCAACTCGCCCGGCATGGTGCCGGCGGCGCACATCACCACGGTATGCTCGCCGGCCTGGCGCTGGACCGCGCCGATCACCTGCATGTCGGTGGGCAGTGCATTCGTCTCTTCGGGCGCCGCGGTGATCGGGTCGACCCTGGCGAACCAGTCGTGTTTCAGACCGTCCACGCCGCCCGGCGCCTTGTGACCGCCCAGCGCCGCGCCCAGTTCTTCCAGACCGACCCGGGCATCGGCCACAAGCGGCGCGGCGCCGTGTTTCATCGCGTCATAGGCGGCGACATTCAGGCAGGCCAGCCTGCGCAGCGGGTTGGCGAACAGCCCCCAGGACCCGGTGGTGAAATCCTGGAACCGCGTGCCGACGCCCAGCACCAGGTCGGCCTCGGCACAGACGGTGTTGGCCGGCTCGCCCCCGGTGACGCCGATCGGGCCCAGGTTCAGCGGATGATCCCAGGGCAGCGCCGATTTGCCCGCCTGGGTTTCGGTGACGGGGATGTTGTGCGCCTCGGCAAAGCTGCGCAGGGCCTCGGTCGCGCCGGAATAATGCACCCCGCCGCCGGCCACGATCACCGGACGTTTCGCGGATGTCACAAGCGCGGCGACGGCCTCCAGTTCGGCCAGATCCGGCCGCAGCCGGCGCGGACGCCAGACCCGCGGCTCGAAGAAGCCGAGCGGATAATCATGGGCCTCGGCCTGCACGTCCTGGCAGAAGGCCAGCGTGACCGGACCGCATTCGGCCGGGTCGGTGAGAACCCGAAAGGCGCGCGGCAGCGCCGTCAGCAGGTGTTCGGGCCGGCTGATCCGGTCGAAATAGCGGCTGACCGGGCGGAAGCAATCATTGGCGCTGACCGTGCCGTCGCCGAAATCCTCGATCTGCTGCAACACCGGATCGGGGCCGCGGTTGGCAAAGACATCGCCGGGGATCAGCAGCACCGGCAGCCGGTTGGCATGGGCCAGCGCGGCGGCGGTCACCATGTTGGTCGCGCCGGGCCCGATCGAGGATGTCACCGCCATCGCCCGGCGCCGCCGCGACTGCTTGGCATAGGCGATCGCGCAATGGGCCATGGTCTGTTCGTTGTGCCCGCGCCAGGTCGGCAGGTCGTCGCGCACCGGATAGAGCGCCTCCCCCAGCCCGGCGACATTGCCATGGCCGAAGATCGCCCAGATCCCGGCGATGAAGCTGTCGCCTTCCTCGGTCTTCTGCGCCAGCAGATAGCGCACCATGGCCTGGGCGGCGGTCAGTCTCACGGTCTTGGTCATGCGGCCTCCTCTTGCGCGGTCCTGCGCGCATCATCCCAAATCTCGCAGAGCCGGGCAAAGCGCTCTGCCATCTGCGCGACGGCCTCGGCGTCGCTCATCGCGCCGGTCATCCAGGCCCGCGCCGCGTCGGCGAAGATCGTCCGGCCCACGGCAAAGCCCTTGACCAGCGGTTGCCGCGCGGCCAGGGCGAAGCTTTCGGCCAGCGCCTCCTCGGGCGCGTCCAGCCCCAGCACGACGATGCCGCGGGTGCGCGGATCGTTGTCCTCGATCGCGGATACCGCATTGGCCCAGGCGGCCTCGGTCCGGAACGGCTCCAGCTTCCACCAATCGGGATAGATGCCGGCGGCATAGACGGACCGGATCAGCCGCGCCGTGGTCCAGTCATCGACCGGCCCGACCCTGGACGGGATCACTTCCAGCAGGAATTCCAGCCCGTTGCGCCGCGCCGCGGTGAACAGCCGCTTGACCCGCGCGATCTGCATTTTGCGCGTCTTGTCGTCGTCTTCAGGGTGGCAGAAGACCAGCAGCTTGACCACGTTTTCGCGCGCCCATTCGCGCAGGCCCCCCAGATCCGCGCCCAGCCCGGGCTCGAAGGCGACGGGGCGCGCGCCGGGCAATTCGGCCGGCCGCCCGATCCAGAGGCCCGTGCCGCTGGCCCGGTGCAGCGCCGCCCGCCCGATCCGGTCGTCGCACAGGATGCCGTAGCCGCCCTGCCCGGCCTGAACCTGCAACGCCGCCTCCAGGCACAGCTCCTTGAAGGCCGCGCCCTTTTCGGGCGTATAGCCGTCCATTTCCTCCAATTGCGACCGGTGATCGAAGGCGAAGCTGCGCAAGGCGGACCAATCGCCCGTGCGGGTCGTCGCCCAATGGACCTGCTCCAGTTCCGCGTCATTGCGCAGGTCGGGCCGCGTGATCCCGCGCTCGAAGAAGAACTGCAGCTCGTCCCAGCTGGGATAGGCCGGGGTGCAGCCATGCCGGCTGACCGCGAAGGCGCCGCAGGCATTGGCGTATTTGAGCGCCGTCGGCCAGTCCTCTTCGTCCAGCCAGCCTTTCAGCAGCCCGGAAAAGAACCCGTCCCCCGCGCCCAGCACGTTGAACACCTCGATCGGGAAACCGGGGCCGGTCTGGCCGTCGTCCAGGCTGTCGGGGATCGACCCGTCGAAGGCCACCGCCCCGGCCGCGCCGCGCTTGCAGATCAGCACCGCATCGCTGAGAGCCCGCACCGCGCGCAGGGCCGCGACCGTATCGGTCGTGCCGCCGGCGATGTGGAATTCCTCTTCGGTGCCGACGATCAGGTCGAACAGATGCAGATGCGATTGCAGCTTGGCCGTCACCGACGCACTTTCGACGAAGCGGCTTTCGCCGTCGCCATGCCCGGCCACGCCCCACAGGTTGGGGCGGTAGTCGATATCCAGCCCGGTCCTTGCCCCATGCTTGCGCGCCAGGTGCAACGCCTTGAGCACGGCGGCCTCGGTGCGCGGATGGCTCAGATGGGTGCCGGTGGGCACCACCGCGCGGGCGGAGGCGATATAGGCCTCGTCGATATCGTCCTCGCACAGCGCCATGTCGGCGCAGTTTTCGCGGTAGAAGATCAGCGGGAACTGCGCCTGGTCGCGAATCCCGAGGATCACCAGCGCGGTCAGCCGCTCCGGATCGGTGACCACGCCGCCGGTATCGACCCCCTCGCGGTGCAATTCTTCGCGGATGAAGCGGCCCATGTGCTCGTCCCCGACCCGGGTGATCAGCCCCGATTTCAGACCCAGCCGCGCGGTGCCGCAGGCGATATTGGTGGGCGAGCCGCCGATATACTTGTCGAAACTGCCCATATCCTCCAGCCGGCCGCCGATCTGGCTGCCGTAAAGATCGACGCCCGCGCGCCCGATGGTGATGACGTCCAGCCGTTTCATCGCTCAGCCCGTGACCTCGCCGACCCTGACCGCGCGCCCCTGTTCGACCGACAGCACCGCCGCATCGGCCAGCGCCAGCGCCATCATCCCGTCATGACCGGTCGCCGGCATCGGCCCCGCGTCGGCCAGGGCGGCGACGAAGCCGGCGATCTCGGCGGCATAGGCGGCAGTATAGCGGGTCATGAAGAAATTCAGCAGCGGCGGCGCGCCGAACCCCTCGGCCCCGGCGAATTCGATATTCGCCTCGTGCTGGTTGCGCGCGGCGACCATGCCTTTGGACCCCAGCACCTCGATCCGCTGGTCATAGCCATAGGCGGCGCGGCGCGAATTGGTGATGATCGCCTGGCGCCCGCTGGCGCTGCGCAGGATCACGTTGGCGCTGTCGAAATCGCCCAGCGCGCCGATCTGCGGATCGGTCAGGACCGAGGCCTGGGCCATCACCGTTTCGACCTCTTCGCCCAGCAGCCAGCGGGCCATGTCGAAATCGTGGATCGTCATGTCGCGGAAGATCCCGCCCGACCGGGTGATGTAATCGGCCGGCGGCGCGCCCGGATCGCGGGAGATGATCGTCACCATCTCGACCGCGCCTATGCGGCCGGCGTCAATCGCCGCCTTGACGGCCATGAAATCCGGATCGAACCGGCGGTTGAACCCGACCATCAGCGGGGTGGAGGTCCGGTCGACCACCTTGAGGCACTCCCTGACCCGCGCCAGGCTGAGGTCGATGGGTTTTTCGCAGAACACCGCCTTTCCGGCCCGGGCGAATTGCTCGATCAGGTCGGCATGGGTGTCGGTCGGGGTGCAGATCACCACCGCGTCGACATCATCGCCGGCGGCGATGGCGTCGATGCTGCGGATGTCGCAGCCGAACCGGTCCGCAACCGCCTGCGCCGCCTCGGCGACCGGATCGGACACGGCCACCAGCCGCGCCCCATCGACCGAGGCCACGGCGCGGGCATGCACCTGTCCGATCCGGCCGGCCCCCAAGACTGCGAAATTCACGCTCATCATCTGTCCTTCTTGTTCAGGGTCGCCGGGAAACCGCCCCCCGGCCGGCATCGCACGGACCGGCCCGGATCACATGCCGCGCCGGCCGTCCGGGTCTCGATCCGCCGTGTCAGGTCACGCCGTCGACAGCGTATTCGGGCTGGGTCTTGGCGCCGGTGATATAGGCGACCACATCCTGGCCGTCGGTTTCGGTCTTGTTGAGATTGGCCACGATCCGGCCCCGGCGGAAGACGATGATCCGGTCGACCAGATCCATCACCTGCCGCATGTTGTGACTGATCAGGATCAGCGGTTCGCCCTGTTCCTTGAGGGTGCGGATGATGTTTTCGACCTGGGCGGTTTCCTGCACCCCCAGCGCCGCCGTCGGTTCGTCCATGATCGTCAGCTTGGAATGGAAGCTGGCGGTCCGGGCGATCGCCACGCATTGGCGCTGGCCGCCGGACATGTTCTGGATCGTGTTGCGGATGTTGGGGATCTTCACCCCGGTCTTCTGCAAGGCATCCAGCGTGTCCTGGCGCATCCCCTTGTAATCCAGCAGCCGGAACGGCCCGAGCCAGTTCATGAAGGTCTTCTCGCGCCCCAGGAACAGGTTGTCGGGCACGTCCAGGTGATCGGCCAGGGCCAGGGTCTGGAACACCGCCTCGATCCCGGCCTCTCGGGCATCCAGCGGGCCGGCGAAATGCACCGGGTGGCCGTCGAAGATGATCTCTCCCCGGGTGCGCTGCTCGACCCCGGTGATCTGGCGCACGAAGGTGGACTTGCCCGCCCCGTTGTCGCCCATGATCGCCACGTGTTCGCCCTTGCGCAGGATGAAATCGGCCCCCTCCAGCGCGTGGACCCCGCCGTAATGCTTGGTCAGGTCCCGGGTTTCCAGGATGATGTCGGCCATGTCGTGCAGTTCGATGCCGCTCATGTCGTCCTCCCCCGTTCAGGACCGCATCGCGGCGCGTTGCTGGCGCCACTGGTCCAGCACCACGGCGCTGATGATGATGACGCCCATGGCCATGATCTGGAAATAGGCGTCGAGTTTCACGAAGGTGAAGCCGGACTGGATCACCCCGAAGACCATCGCCCCCAGCACGGTGCCGATGATCGACCCGCGCCCGCCCTGCAGGCTGACCCCGCCGATCACCGCCATGGCGATGGCGTAGAGTTCATAGAACAGCCCCATGCCCGATTGCGCGGTCAGGTTCTTGGAACTGAGCACGATGGCGGCAAAGGCGGCCAGCATCGAGGCGATCATGTAGACCATGACCTTGTGCCGACGCACGTTGATCCCCGACATCCGCGCCGCCGCCTCGTTCGAGCCGATGGCATAGGTGTGCTTGCCGTAGACGGTGTAGCGCAGCAGCACATGGCACAGGATCGCCAGCAGCGCGAACCAGATCACCGGCATCATGCCCGATCCGATCCAGGCATAGCTTTCGGTCGGGAACGACACCGGCTGGCCGCGGGTCCACCATTGCGCGATGCCGCGGCAGATCAGGAACATGCCCAGCGTGGCGATGAAGGGCGGGATACGCGTGAAGGCGATCAGCGTGCCGTTGACCGCGCCGATGAAGGCGCCGAAACACAGGCCGACGATGATCGGCACGATCAGCGGCAGGTCGAAGGCCCAGGGGCCGAACACCGCCTTGGGGTTGGGGTTGCCGTTGACCAGTTCGGTCTGGGCGAAGGACATCACGATCATCGCCGTCGCCGCCACCAGCGGCCCCGACGACAGGTCGATCCCCCCCGAGATGATGACCTGTGTCACGCCCAGGGAAATGATCCCGATGATCGCCACCTGCAGGATGATGATCCGCAGCCGCGACTCGTTGAAGATCGAATCGAACCGATCCCGGGTGTCGAACAGGAAGCTTTGCCCGTCCATGTAGGGCAGAAGCTGACCCAGCGCCTCGAACACCCCGACGATCAGGATCAGCGCGATGAAGATGTTGAACTCGTTGGGCCAGGCCCGCTTCGACTTGTCGTATTTCAGACCGCCGATACCGTCGGACGTTTCCGCCATGGATCGCTCGCCTCCCGCTGCGCAATCTGCATCTGCCGGCTCGGCCGGCTCCGGCGGGGCGCAAGGCACGCCCCGCCGGTCGTCGTCTCACCGGATCAGTTGCGATCCAGGAAATCGTCCAGATTCGCCGGGGTCACCAGCTGGAACGGGATATAGACCTTCTGGTCCACGTCCTCGCCCCGGGCCAGCGACAGCGCCGCATCGACCGAGCCTTCGCCCTGGCCGAAGGCATCCTGGAACACGGTGGCGTCCAGATCGCCCGCCTGCATCGCCACCAGCGCGTCCTGGGTGGCGTCGACACCGACCACGACCACGTCCTCCATGCTGATCCCGGCCGCCTTCATCGCCTGGATCGCACCGATCGCCATTTCGTCATTGTTGGCGAAGACCACCTGGAAATCCTCGCCCGAGGACAGCCAGTTGGTCATCAGGTCCTGGGCCTCGTCGCGCGACCAGTTGGCGGTCTGGCGGTCGATCAGGGTGATGAAGTTGCACATGTCCATGCCCAGCACGTCATCGACATCCTTGGTGCGCTGCACCGCGGCCTGGTTCGACAGCTGGCCCATCATCAGATAGCCCTGTGCGCCGCCGGCATGGCCCATGGCGCGCAGCATCTTGCAAGCCTCGAAGGCGGCCAGCGTGCCGCTCTCGATCTCGTTCGACGCCACGAAGGCCTGGTTCTCGGGCAGCGCGTTCACGTTGATCGGCTCGCGGTTGACATAGACCAGCGGAATGCCGGCGGCGGCGGCGGCGGCGGTCATCGCGTCGGTGGCCGAGGTGTCGACCGCGTTGACGATGATCGCATCGACGCCGCTGGCGATGAAATTGTTGATCTGGTCCAGCTGCCGGGCAACGTCGTCCTGGGCATCCTCGACCTGCAATTCGACGCCGTCCAGGCCGTCGGCATATTCGACCATGCCGTTGCGCATCACGGTCAGGAAGTTGTCGTCGAACCGGGCGATCGACGCGCCGATGGTCTCGGCGTAGCTGGCCGTGCCCATGACGGATGCCAGGGCGGTGGCGGCGATAAGGGTCTTGTTCATTGGTTTCCTCCCAAATGCGGTGTCCGGCACACCGTCGTCTTCCGCCGGAAGCCCCGGAAACCGGGGCGGTTTGCCTTCGGATCACGCCGCCGGGGCGGCGATCCGCGAAGAGATGAAGTCGAAGGACCGCCCGATCGCCGCGGCCGGATCGGCCAGGGCATGGATATCGGGCGAAAAGCACTCACAGGAGATCGGGCCGTCATAGCCCGCCGCCAGAAGCGCGGCGATCTGGCCGACATTGTCCAGCCGGTCGTCTTCACCGACCAGAACGCGATGCGCATCCTCCATCTGCTCGACCGCGAGCGACGGGTCCGCCACGCCCGAGACATGCACGATCCCGGTCAGATCGGGAAAGATCGGCCCGCCCCCGGCCAGGGTGTGGTGGAACGTGTCATGGACCAGCCGGAACCGGTCGCCGGCGTCCAATGCGTCGATCGTTTCGACCAGTTCCTGCTTGAACCGCAGCGACGACCTCAGGAACCCCAGAGGCTCCACCAGGGCGACCATGCCGGCCTCGTCCAGCATCGGTTTGATATTCTTGAGGGCGATGCGCAGGTTGGCCTGGCGTTCGCCGTTGCCGGTGCCCTCGCCGTCATTGCGCGGGATCAGGCTGATGGTCTCGGCGCCGGCGGCCCGGGCGGTGGCGATCAGCGCCCGCACCTCGCCGGCAATGGCCTCCGACCAGGCGTTGAACGGATAGACCTGGCTCAGGCCGACCAGCCGCAGCCCCCGGTCGCGGATCACCCGGCCCGCCGCCGCCGCATCACGACCGTCGAACAACGGCCGGTCGATATCGTTGCGCAACTCGACCCCGACGCAGCCGACCTCTGCGGCAAGGTCCAGAAAGGCCTCGAACCCCAGCCGGGGCGCCGTCATGTGATTGAGCGCGCGCTGCAACTGCCGCATGTGATCCTCCCGACGGCGGCGCCTCCCCGCGCCGCTTTGTCGCAGGACACTGATCGCGCCGGACCGAGTCGGTCAATTCCCCGGGCTGTCGAATACGTCATTCATGACGTATTCACGGGGGGTTAAAATGACGCATTTACGTCATCAATAGAATTCCGGCAGGACGATCCGCGGCTCCAGGAAATGCTGCCCGATGGTGCCGTCATCGCCGTCGCGCACCGCCTTCAACGCCAGGTCCACCAGCCCTTCGCACAGCGCCCGAAGCGGCGTGCAATTGATCATCCGGACATAGCCCTCCAGCAGCCCGGCCCGGCTTTCGGCGGTCATTTCGTTGACCACGAGGGCAACTTCCTCGGGCGCGCGGACCTCGCGCAGGGCGGCGATCGCGCCCTCCATCCCGCCGCCCGCCACATAGATGCCGCGCAGGTCGCGATGCCGGGTCAGAAGGTCCAGCGTCGCCTCGTAGGTCAACTGCCGGGTCTCCAGGTTGACCAGGGTATCGAGCACCGAGAACTCCGGCGCGCTTTCACGCACGAAGGCCCGGAATCCGACCTCGCGCAGATCATGGCCGTGCCAGCGATTGCCGCCGACAAAGATCGCCACCTTGCCCGGAACCGGACAGGTCCGGGTGATCACCCAGGCCGCTTGCCGGCCCACCTTCATGTTGTTCAACCCGATGTAATTGCGTCGAATTCCCTGCGCGAAATCGTTCAGAAGCGAAAACGTCGGCACGCCGGCATCGCGCAGGTCCTGCACCGCCCGGTCCATCAGCTGGTGGTTGACGACCGTCCCGGCAACCGCATCGCAGCGCGCGCCAAGATCGCGCAGCAGGCTGGCGAATTCTTCGGGCGATTGCGATTGCGAATAGCGGATATCGGCGATGCCGCGGATGTCGCCGCGGCCGGTCACGGCGGCGTCGATCTCGCGGGTGAAATTGCGGTAGAATTCCTGGCGTTCCTTCGACAGCACCACGCCCAGGCGCAGTTCCGGCACCGCGGCGTTCAGCCGATGTTCGATCAGCCCGCGGGCATGGTAGCCGACCCGGTGCGCGGCCTCGGCGATCTTGTGCAGGGTCTCTTCGCGCACCTTCATCCGGCCGTTCAGCGCCCGGTCGACGGTCGAGGCGCTGACCCCGGCCGCGCGGGCCACATCGGTGATTGTCGGACGGCGCGCCACGGGTGCATTCCTTTCGGGTCGGTCAGGCCGATACCATCACGAATGACGCGATTTCGGCAAGTCCCGGTCGGACCAAGGCACGCGTCGGCGGTATCGCACATCGCGGGTCTCCGGGACGGCGCGTCGAACGGCAGGATGTCGATGCCCGCCTCGGCGGCGGCCCGGGTCGCGGCGCCATGCGACATGACGGATTTTGCGTCATTCGCGACGCGATCCCCCGCATCGGGCCCGGGCAGACCTCACGTGGCTGCCTGCAAGCCGTTGCAAACCCTGCCCCGCCCCGGTCAGATAGGCCAATCCCGACGGAGCGGACCGCATGACCATCACCCTCAAGGACGTGGCAGAGCGGGCGGGCGTCTCCCGCTCGGCCGTGTCGCGCACCTTCACCAAGGGCGCCTCGGTTTCGGCCCGGACCCGCGCGCGGGTCGAGGCCGCGGCGCGCGAGCTGGGCTATTGCCCCAACGTGCTTGCCCGCGGGCTGACCACCGGCCGGACCCGGCTGATCGGGCTGGTATCGGACAATTTCACCAATCCCTATTTCCTGCAGATCTTCGACCGTTTCACGATCGGGTTGCAGGAGGCGGGGCTCAGGCCGCTTCTGGTCAACCTCTCGGGCGCGCTCGATGCCGCCGCGGCGTTGCGGATGCTGCGCCAATACAGCGTCGACGGGGTGATTGTCGCCTCCTCGACCCTGCCACCGGATTTCGCCGGGGCGTTCCGCGGCGCCGGTCTGCCGGTCATCCATGCCTTCGGCTGGTCCTCGGCCACGCCGCCCACGGCGCTGGCGGGGATCGACAATGTCGCCGCCGGGCGGCTGGCGGCGCGGACCCTGTTGGCGCGGGGTTATCGCCGGCTCGGCTTTCTTGGCGGCCCGCCCGAGGCGCAGACCACCCGCGACCGCCTGCAGGGCCTGCGGGCCGACCTGGAGGGCGCGCCCGGCGCGACCCTCTCCGTCAGCCATGCCCGGGCCTATTCCCATGCGGCCGGTCAGGCCGAAATGGCGCGGCTTCTGGGCCAGGGCACCCCGGCCGAGGCCTATTTCTGCGGCGATGACGTGATCGCCATCGGCGCGCTGGCGGCGGTTCGCGCGGCGGGCCTGTCGGTGCCCGGCGACATCGGGCTGCTGGGGCTGAACGACATGGAAATGGCCGGCTGGGACAACATCGCCCTGACCACGATCCGCCAGCCGCTGGAGGCGATCGTCGCCGCGGCGATCGACCTGGTGCGCGAGCGCATCGACCGCCCCGACACCGGCCAGAGCACCCGGCTGTTCGCGCCCGAAATCGTCGAACGCGCGACCCTGCGGCGCACCCGCTAGCGGAACATCGGCGGCCGTGCCTCGGTCCAGGCGCCCTCGGCCTTGCCGCTTTCGGCGACGGCGAAGACCGCCGCCATCGACCGCAAGCCATCCTCGGCCCGGGGATACAGGTTCGCGGCCGGGTCCATCGCCCGACCCTTCTTTTCGGCCCGGATCGCCTCGGCCAGGTCGGCATAGATATTGGCGAAGGCGAGCGGCATCCCCTCGGCATGGCCGATCGTGACCCGACTGGTGCGGTCGGCCTCGGGGCTCAGCCCGGCCTCGCCGCGCTCGATCACCTGCAACCGTTCGCCCAAAGGCATCCAGAACAGCTGGTTCGGCTGTTCCTGCGCCCAAGCCAGCCCGCCCTTTTCGCCGAACACCTGCAGCGTCAGCCCGTGCTGGCGCCCGATCGCGATCGACGAGGTCCACAGCCGCCCCACCGCGCCGCCATCGAAGCGCAGGTTGACCATAGCGTCATCCTCCAGCACCCGGCTGGGGATGCAGCTGACCGGATCGGCGCTCAGCCGCGCGACCTCCTGGCCGATCACGAAACTGGCCATGTGCAGCGCGTGGATGCCGCAATCGGCGAATTGCGCGCTGACCCCGGCCTGGGCCGGGTCATAGCGCCAGCGCACCCGCGGATTGTCGGCATCGGCGGCATCGGCATGGTGGCCATGGGCGAACTCGGCCTTGACCAGCCGGATCCGGCCCAGGTCACCGCGCGCCACCATCGCCCGCATGTGCCGCACCAGACTGTAGCCGGTATAGCCGTAATTCACCGCGCAGATCCGGCCGGTGTCACGGGCGAGGCGCACGATCTCTTCGCCCTGCTCGACACTCATGGTCATCGGCTTTTCGCACAGCACGTGAAAGCCGGCCTCCAAAAAGGCCTTCGTGATCTCGAAATGGGTGGCGTTGGGGGTGGCGACGGTGACCAGGTCGATCCGGTCGGCGCGGCCCCGTTCGCCCTCCAGCATCTCGCGCCAGTCGCCATAGGCGCGGTCGGCGGCCAGGCCCAGCCGCCGGCCATAGGCGCGACCCGCCTCGGGGCGGTGATCCAGCGCCCCGGCGGCAAAGTCGAACAGCCCGTCCAGACCGGCACCCAACCGGTGCGCCGGGCCGATCTGGCTGCCGTCGCCTCCACCGATCATGCCCCATTGCAACTTGTTCATATCGCTCGCCTTTCTGCGCTTCCGGTGCGCTGCACCGACGAAATACCGAGGTTGGACCGACGCAGGGTGGTCAACCGAACCCGATGCTGTCCAGATAGGCGCGGTTCGCCTTGGCGTCGTCCAGCGGGCGCACATCCAGCGTCGGGTCGCAATCCTGTTCCACCGTGCACCAGCCGTCATAGCCGGCCTCGATCAGCACCTGCCGGACGGCGGGAAAATCCACGTCGCCGCGGCCCAGGTTGCAAAAGATGCCCTGCCCGCAGGCCTGGTAGAAATCGGTCCGCTCGGCCACGACATCCGCTTTCACTACGGGGTCTATATCTTTGAAATGCATGTAGGAAATGCGATCCATGTGGCGCTTCATGAAGGCCACGGGGTCATAGCCCGCATAGGAATGGTGGCCGGTGTCGAAGCAGATTTTCAGGACGCTTTCGTCGATTTCGTCCAGCAGCCGCTCCAGCTCCGGCTCGAAGTCGATGAAACCTGCGGCATGGGCATGGATGCTGACCGTGAGCCCATAGACCTCGGCCCCCATTTTCGAAATGGTTTCAATGCGATCCCGAAAGCTCCGCCATTCGGCCGGGTCCATCTGCTCGGCCTCGTCGGGGCGGCCCGCGGTGGGGGCCCGGCGGGCCGAGATCGAATCGATCAGCACCAGGTGCCGCGCGCCGTGGGTGGCCAGGGACCGGCAGGTGCGTTCAGCCCCGTCCACGACGTCAAGCCATTGATCGGGGTCATGAAACGGCCGGAACACGACGCCGCCGATCAGGCTCAGCCCATGGTCGTCCAGCGCCGCGCCCAGTTCGTCGGGGTGTTCGGGCATGTAGCCGACCGGTCCCAGCTCGATTCCCGCATAGCCGGCCTCGGCACAGTCCTTCAGCACCTGCCGCCAGGGCGGGTTGCGCGGGTCGCCCGCGAATTCGACACCCCAGGAACAGGGCGCGTTTCCGATCCGGATTGTCATGAAACACCCATTTATTTCAGTGATTTGAGAGGTGAACTTGATTCTGCTCCCGGCACCCGGCCCAAGGTTGCTCCGGCCGTCACCTCGCGCGTCTTCGCCATGACACGGCTTCCTTCCCGCAATCGCGTTGCAACCGGTTGCAAGCGGTGTATCCTTGCGCCGGACGGCCCGCAACAGGAAATCATCGGAGGATGCATGGCGGATCTTTCGCGGCTGGCGCACGGCCCGTTCCTGGTGATCGGTCGCGCCGGGATGGACCTGTATGCCGACCCGCCGGGCACAAGGCTGGAAGAGGCTATGCAGTTCACCGCCGCGCTTGGCGGATCATCGGCCAATATCGCCGCCGGGCTATGCCGGTTGGGCCGCCAGGCAGCGCTTGTCACCCGGGTCTCGGATGATGCGGTCGGGCGTTACTGCCTGAACCAGCTTGATTTTTACGGCATCGACCGGCGCCATGTCCGGCACCAGGGGGGCGAGGCGCGCAATTCGCTTGCCGTGGTCGAAAGCCGACTGGAAAACACCCAATCGGTGATCTACCGCAACGGCGCCGCCGATTTCGAGATGACCGAGGACGACATCGCCGCCCTGCCCTATGACAGCGCTGCGGCGCTGGTGACGACCGGCACGGTGCTTGCGGCCGAACCGTCGCGCAGCGCCACCTTCGCCGCCTTCGAACGGGCCCGCGCCGCCGGGCTGCCGCTGGTCTTCGACGTGGATTACAGGCCCTATTCCTGGGCCTCGGCCGAAGAGGCCGCCCGGGTCTATGCCCGGGCCGGGGCGCTGTGCGACATCGTCGTCGGCAATGACGTGGAATTCGGCTTCATGGCCGGCGACCCGGCGCAAGGGCTTGAAAAGGCGCGCGATCTTCTGCGACACGGCGTCCAGGTGGTGGTCTACAAGATGGGCGAACACGGCGCGATCACCCTGACCGCAACGGGCGAAACGCGCAGCGGCATCTTCCCGACCCGGGCGCTCAAACCCACCGGCGCGGGCGACAGCTTCATGGCCGCCTTCCTGGCCGCGCTGGCCGACGGGCGCAGGGTGCCAGAGGCCGTCATCCGCGGATCCGCCGCCGCCGCCATCGTCGTGGCGCGGGTCGGCTGCGCCCCGGCCATGCCGGATACCGAAACGCTCGACACCTTCCTTGCCCGGACCCGAATGAAAGAGGCCTGACATGCATATCCCGCCCCATGACAACGGCAACCGGCCGATCGTCGATGTCGATCATCCGCTGGTGCCGCTGACCTACTTCAACATCGTGAAACTGCAAGCCGGAGAGATCTACGACTACCGGCTGGACGGCTATGAAACCTGCGTCGTTCCGGCCACCGGCACGGTCGATGTGGCGGTCGAGGGCGAGACCTTCGCGCAGATCGGCCATCGCCGCACCGATGTCTGGGACGGCGACCCCGAGGGGGTCTATGTGCCCTGCGGGACGGGCGCCCGGATCGCCGCCCGGACCGATACCGAGACCTTTGTCGCCGGGGCCAGATACGATGTGCAACTGACCCCTTTCGCGGTGCGCGCCGATGAGCTGGACGTGGTGCAATACGGATCGGACGACACCAAAACCCATCGCAAGATCAAACACATCCTGGGCGCCAACCATCATGAGCGCGTTGGCCGGCTGTTGGTGAGCGAACTTTACACGGTCGGTGCCGGCGGCTGGTCGGGCTTTCCCAGCCACAAGCACGATACCGACCGCCTGCCGGACGAAACGCGGCATGACGAGACCTACAATTTCCGCTTCAGGCCCGATTACGGCAGCGGATTGCAGATGCTGCAGCGGGCCGACAACGAACCGGGCGACGCCTATCACGTGATGAACGGCTCGACGGTGCTGATCGACAAGGGTTATCACCCCTGCTGCGTCCTGCCCGGGTATGAAATGTACTATTTCACCATCCTGGGCGGCCTCAGCCAGCGCAGCCTGAAACAATATTTCCAGCCGACCCATGCCGAACAGCTGCACAGGATCCCCGGGATCATGGACATGGTGGCCAGGTTCAAATGACCCGCGCGACCCTGGCCGAGGTTCTGGCGCCGGCCCGGCGCGACGGCTATGCGGTGGCCGGGCTGGTCTGCCAGGGCTGGGAGGATGCGCGCGCCTATGTCGCCGCCGCCGAGGCCGAGGGCGCGCCGGTGATCCTGCAGGCCGGGCCGGGTGCGCGGGCACATGTGCCCGTGCCGGTCTGGGGCGCGATGTTCCGGGCGCTGGCCGAGGGGGCCTCGGTCCCCGTGGTCGCCCATCTGGACCATGGCCATGACATCGCCGACTGCCGCGCGGCGATCGCGGCAGGGTTCACATCGGTGATGTATGACGGATCGGCGCTGCCGCTGGCCGAGAACATCGCCCGCACGGCGCAGGTCGCCGCGATGGCCCGCGCGGCCGGTGTCTCTTGCGAGGGCGAAATCGGCGTGGTGGGCTATGCCGAAGGCGCGGCGTCCCGCGGGACCGACCCAGAGGAGGCCGCCCGTTTCGCCCGCGACACCGGCGTGGATGCGGTGGCGGTGTCGATCGGCAATATCCACCTGCAGCGCGACGCGGCGACGCGGATCGACCGGGCGCTGCTGGCGGCGATCGAAGCCGGCGTCGACCGACCGCTGGTGCTGCATGGCGGTTCGGGGCTGGCACCGGCGGATCGTGCCTGGCTGGCGCGCGACACCGCGGTCTGCAAGCTGAACATCGGCACGGAACTGCGCCAGGCCTTCGGCGGCACGCTGCGCGCCGTGCTGGCCGGCGACACCGATCTGTTCGACCGGATCGAAATCCTGAACCGGTGCCATGACCCGCTGGTCGCCGCCGCACGGCAGGTGATCGCCGGGCTGCGCTAGGCCATCGCACGGGCCAGCGCGGCCAGCCCCGTCTTGAGCAGCCGGTCGGCCCGGTCCTGGTCCGACGCCTCGACATACAGGCGCAGTTCGGGCGCGTTGCCCGAGGGCCGGACATGCAGGATCAGCCCCTCGGCGGTGGTCATCCGCACCCCGTCGGTCAGATCCAGCGCGGCCTCGGCCTGGCCCAGGCCCGACAGGAAATCGGCCCGGGCGGCGGCATCCTCGGCCAGCGCGGTGACAAAACCGCGCATTGCCGCATCGTCCATGTCCTGCAACCGTCCCGTGGCGGTCACGCGGGCCGGTTCGCGGGCGACGCGATCGGCGACCGGGCCGGGTTCGGCCAGCACCGCGAAGATCGGCAGGAAACTGTCCCGCGTGGGCAGAGGGGAAAGCGGGCCGGCCGGGCCCTGCGCCTCGAACCCCAGCAACAGGCCGCCATTGGCCTCGTAGCCGATGACACGGCCCCCCGCCGCCTCCATCCCGGCGATCACGTAAGGAGAGCCGATACGGGTCTGCAAAACGCGCCCGACCCCCTTGTCCAGAACGCCGCTGTTGGAGGAAATCGGCGTCACCACCACCTCGGCGCCAAGGGCCTGCGCCGTGATCTGGCCCAGGATATCGCCGGGGATCACCCGGCCGGTGGCGTCGGTCAGCATCGGCCGGTCGCTGTCGCCATCGGTCGACACGATGCTGTCCAGCCGGTGGTCGCGCGCCCAATCGGCCAGCAAGGCGCGGGCTTCGGGCTCGACCGCCTCGGTATCGACCGGGATGAAGCTGTCCGAGCGGCCAAGCTCCACCACCTCGGCCCCGCAGCGGCGCAGGGCCCGGGCCAGAAGGTCCCGACCGACGGCGCTGTGGGCATGGACCCCGATCCGCCGCCCGGCCAGGGCCTGCGGGCCGAAGGCCTCGACATAGCGGGCGACAAAGGCCGGACCGACGCCGGGATCATGGCTGATCGCACCCGGGGTGGCCCTTGGCGCCGGCGCGCCCAGGGCGGCGGTGATCGCGGCCTCGTCCTGCTTGGAGATCTCGCCGGCGCAGGTGTAGAATTTCAGCCCGTTGCGGTCGGCCGGGATATGGCTTCCGGTGACCATCACCGCCCCCGCCCCCTGCGCGGCCAGGGCAAGCGCCGGGGTCGGCACCGCGCCGGTCCGGATGACCGTTGCCCCCGCCGCGCTGGCGGCCTGCGCGACCCAGTGGGCGATCTGCGGCGATGACGGGCGCAGGTCTTCGCCGACAAAGACCCGCCCGCCGGTGTCGCAGGTTGCAAGGAAGGCACGGGTGTGATCGGTGACCAGATCCTCGGTCAGGTCGACCACAAGGCCGCGCAGCCCGCTTGTTCCGAATTTCGGTGCCATCATCGCCCCCTGGCCTGGTCGCGCCGCCAATCTGGCATGATCCGCGCCGCGGTGCAGCCGGTTTCTGCGCCGCTCAGGGCGCCGCGGCCCGCGCGTAAAGGCGCAGCACCTGCTGGACGGCGGCGACGGGCATGTCGGCGGCGCGGGTCACGCCATCCAGCCCGGGCAGGAACTGGCGCCGCAGCGGGTCGGGAATGTCCTTGTCCCCGAGCCGCGCAAACAGCGCCGCGACCGCACCGCGCGCGCCCTCGGCCGGCCAGTAATAGCGGATCCGGTCGGAATAGCTGAAATGGCGCTGCAGCCACAGGTCGGTCGCGTCCCCGGTATAATACTTGCGCCAATTGCCCGGCGCCGCCTGCATTTCCGCCTCCATCGCCGCCATCAGACCGCCGCGCGGCGGGTGGCCGTCCAGCACATCGGCGATGGCGTCGAGGCCATAAAGCGCCTCGCGCAGGGCGAAGGTCAGCCAGGGCCCGACCTTGAGGATCGAGAACCCGCCACCGACCAGGGCGCGCAGGTTTTGCGGGTGCTGGTAATCGGTCGAATGGGCCTCGAAGACCAGGCCGGGAAGATCGTCCAGAACGGCGCTCAGCGCCGCGGCCCTGGCGGGGTCGAAATGGACCACATCGTCGTGGCCGAACTCGACCCCGGGCTGCACCACCAGCGCGACGACCCTTTCGAAGGCGGGGCCCAGGCCACGTTCGGCAAAGGCATCCTCGTGCACCGCATGGGTGCGCCGCACCGCCTCGGGCGTGGTGATCTGCAGGTGATCGAGCGCCTCGACCGCGCCGCCGGGCACCGGCACCTCGGTTCCGATCACGTAGACCGGCGGGGTGTCGGCGCGGCCATGCGCCTCGGCCACCTCGGCCAGGTGGGCGGCGCGGGTGGCGGTGGCGGCGTCGTCCAGCGCGACGGGTTCGCCGGCGCACCCCATCGAGCAATCCAGATGCAGCTTGGTAAAGCCGGCCTCGGCATAGGCGGCGATCATCGCGGCGGCCTTGTCCATCGCCTGGTCGGCCGGCAGGTCGGTCCAGGGGTTGGGACCCAGGTGGTCGCCGCCCAGGATCAGCCGGCTCCGGTCGAAGCCGACCCTGTCGGCGATGGCTTCGACGAAGGCGCGGAAATCGGCCGGTTTCATGCCGGTATAGCCGCCCTCCTGGTTGACCTGGTTGCAGGTCGCCTCGATCAGGACCGGCCCGGCCCCGTCTCGGCCCAGGCGCAGGGCGGCCTCGATCACCAGCGGATGGGCCGAGCAGACCGAAGCGATGCCCAGGTGATCGCCCCGCTGGCGGGCGGCGGGCAGGTCGAGCAGCGGATGGGACATCAGGCGTCCTTTCGTTGGGCGGCAAGAAACCGGTCGAGCGTGGCAGGGTCGCTGGCGCCTTCCATCGGGCCGCGCCTGGTGACGGCCAGCGCGCCCGCGGCGGCGGCAAGGGTCAGTGCCCGGGCCGGGTCGGCCCCGCGCAGCCAAAGTGCCGTGAAGGTGGCGCCGAAGCAATCTCCGGCGCCGGTCGGGTCGATTTCCTCGACCACGAAACCGGCAATGTCGATGTCCTGGTGCCCGTCATGATACCGCGCCCCCCGGGCGCCACGCTTGTGGACGACGGCACGGATCCCGCCGGCCAGCAATTCGGCCAGGGCGTCGGCCGTGGTGTCGGCACGGGTCAGCAGGGTCAGCTCGTCCCCGCTGGGCAGGAACAGGTCGGTCAGCGCCAGGATGTCGCGCATCGCCTGCCCCATGCCCGGGGCGTCGAGGATTTCCTTGCGCAGGTTGGGATCGAAGGACACGGTGCCGCCGCGCGCCTTGACCGCCCGGGCGGTGTCGAGGTTGAGCGCGACGAAATCCGGCCCCGACAGGGACGAGCCCATCACATGCAGGTGGTCGGCGCCCTCCAGCACGGCCTCCGCGGCCGGTCCGCGATGGGCATGGCCACAAGCGGCATGGCGGATGTTGAAGACGAAATCGCGGTCGCCATCGGGCCGGTAGCGGACAAAGGCGCTGCCCGTCGGCCGGTCGGGGTCGATCCGCACGGCCGAGACATCGACGCCATCGGTGCGCAGCCGGTCCAGGTTCAGCCGGCCGAAATCATCGTCGCCCACCGCCGAGACGATGCCCACCGGCTGGCCCAGCCGCGCGGCCTGGCTGGCGAAGATCGCCGGCGCCCCGGACGCAAACGGCCCGGTCAGCGGCTGGGCCTGGCGGAACCCGGCGCCGACGGTGTCGGCCATGATCTCGACCAGGATTTCGCCGATCACGGCAATCTTCTTCATGCGACCGGTATCCCTGTCGACGGCAGTGGCGAAAACATGTGCTTGACCGGTGCCATCGCGACTCCCTAGTGTCAACAAAATCATTTCGCGCGTAAAGTTTACACGGCGGCAGCCACGCGCTCTGGAGCCGTCGACAATGACCGGCTATAGAAAAAACGCAATGGGGTCTAAGGGTTTGGACGGATGACGGATCGCAAGATCAGGACGATGGAGGAATTCGCCGAGGTCAGCGGCATCTCGCGTCCGACCGTGTCGAAATATTTCAACGACCCGGACAGCGTGCGCAAGACGACGCGCGAACGGATCGAGGTCGCTCTCGAGCAATACCATTTCCGGCCCAACATCTTTGCGATGAACCAGAACCGAAAGCTGACCAAGAATATCGGGATCGTCGTGCCCTACCTGGCCGATCCGTTCTTTGCCGAGATCGCGCGACATCTGGAAGAACGCGTGATCGCGGCCGGCTACCAGCCCACGCTTTACAGTTCGCACGGCGACCCGAAGCAGGAAATCGAGATTCTGGACGGGCTGCTGTCGCTCAAGCCCGCCGGGGTTCTGCTGGCGCCGCTGGGCCGGGCTTCGGACCGGGCCGAGATCGAGAAATTCTGCCGCGACGTGCCCACGCTGCTGTTCGACAGCAACCTTGACGGTATCGGCCAAGCCTTTGTCGGGTCTGACAATTTCAGCTTCGTGACCCAGACGGTCGAATACCTGACCCGCACCGGCGAACCCCCCAGCTTTTTCGAGATGCGCACCCCCGCCAACCCGAATGCCAACAAGCGCCGCAATGCCTATATCGCGACCATGGAGCGCCTGGGATACGAGCCGCATGTGATCAGCATCGACGGCGAGGGCTGGGCCTTCGAGGAAATCGGCAAACGCGGCGCGATGCAGGTATTGGCCGACAAGTCGCTGCCGACCAATGCGGTGCTGTGCTCCAACGACCGGCTGGCGATCGGTTTTCTCGCTGCGGCCTACCAAAGCGGGCTGCGGGTCGGTCATGGCGAAGGCTGCGCGCTGCGCATCGCCGGCCATGACGACCACCCCTGGTCGCAGTTCACCTGCCCGCCGCTGACCACCGTGTCGCAGGATTATACCGCCATCGCCGAACGCAGCGTGGACCTGCTGTTCGGATTGATCGAGGGCGCGCGCACCGAGGACCGGCCCGAGATCCTGTTCGACGGCAAGCTCGTCCTGCGGTCCTCGGCCTAGGGCCTCTGCATTGCGGCGCAAAATACTGCGCCGCGGCATGGTTTATCTTTACGTGAGTAAAGTTTTTCGTTGACTTGCGTGCCGGGCTCGCCTTAGCTGGCGCTCGTGCATCCAGCATCAATGGGAGGATTTGGGATGAAACTGAAGAGCGCGCTTCTTGCGGCTTCGGCGCTGGTTTCCGTTACGGCAACCGCAGCGCACGCCGACGAGATCACCATCGCCACGGTGAACAATTCCGACATGATCATCATGCAGGAATTGTCGTCGCAATGGGAGGAACAGACCGGCCACACGATCGATTGGGTCGTGCTGGAGGAAAACGTGCTGCGGCAGCGGGTCACGACCGATATCGCCACCGGCTCCGGCTCGTTCGACATCATCACGATCGGCGCCTACGAAGCCCCGATCTGGGGCGCGCAGGACTGGCTTGTCGCGCTTGACGACCTGGGCGACGCCTACGATTACGACGACATCTTCGAGCCGGTCCGCAACGGGCTGAGCGCCGACGGCACGCTTTTTGCGGTGCCCTTCTATGCCGAAAGCTCCTTCACCTTCTACCGCACCGACCTGTTCGAGGCCGCCGGCATCGCGCCGCCGACCGAACAGATCACCTATGAGGACTTCGCCGAAATCGCGGCCCAGTTGCACGACCCCGACAACGGCATCTTCGGCACCTGCCAGCGCGGCAAGGCCGGCTGGGGCGAAAACATGGCCTTCGTCGGCCCGATGGTGAACGCCTTCGGCGGCCAGTGGTTCGACATGGACTGGAACCCGACGATCGACAGCCCCGAATGGCATGCGGCGATCACCTATTACGTGGACCTGATGAACAATTACGGTCCTCCGGGCGCCTCGGCCAACGGCCATAACGAGAACCGCGCCCTGTTCGCCGACGGCAGATGCGCCACCTGGGTCGATGCGACCTCGGCCGCGGGCTATATCTACAACCCCGACGAAAGCTCGGTCGCCGATACCACCGGGTTCTTCCAGGCGCCGATGCAGGTGACCGACAAGGGCACCGGCTGGTTCTGGGCCTGGGCCCTGGCGATCCCGACCAGTTCGCAGAACGTCGATGTGGCCAAGGAATTCCTGGCCTGGTCGACCTCGGCCGATTACGTGACGCTGGTGGGCGAGACCAAGGGCTGGGTCGCCGCGCCTCCGGGCACCCGGCAATCGACCTATGACAACCCGGCCTATACCGAGGCCGCGCCCTTTGCCGACACCGTCCTGAATTCGATCCTGGCCGCCAACCCGGCCGACGCGACCCTGAACCCGGTGCCCTATACCGGCGTGCAATTCGTCGCGATCCCCGAATTCCAGGGCATCGGCAATTATGTCGGCCAGCAGATCGCCGCCGCCCTGGCCGGCCAGCAAAGCGTCGACGAGGCGCTGGCCAACAGCCAGGCCTTCGCGGAGCGCGAGATGACCCGCGCCGGCTATATCGAGTGATCGCGCGCTGACAACGGGGCCGGCGCCCGTCGCGCCGGCCCCGCCCCGCGCAAGGGCCCTGTTCCGGGCCTTGCGATCCGCGTCGAACCTCAGGGGGAAGCCTCATGGCAACGCAGCATTCCCGGGCCGCCGCCCGGATGATGATCTCGCCCGCCGTCATTCTTCTGCTTTTGTGGATGCTGGTGCCGCTGGGGCTGACGCTCTATTTTTCGTTCCTGCGGTTCAACCTGATCATGCCCACCGGCAACGAGATGGTTCTGGGCCTGTTCGGCCAGGGCCTGCGCATGCCCGGCCCCGAGGACCTGACCGGCTGGGACAATTTCTACTGGTTCGTCACCGACCCCAGCTTTCAGGCGGCGATCTTCAACACGCTGAAACTGGTCGGCGGGGTCCTGCTGATCACCGTGGTCGGCGGCATCTTCCTGGCGCTGCTGCTGGACCAGCCGATGTGGGGCCAGGGGATCGTCCGGATCTTCATGATCGCGCCGTTCTTCGTCATGCCCACCGTGTCGGGCCTGGTGTGGAAGAACATGTTCATGAACCCGGTCAACGGGGTCTTCGGCCATATCGCCGACGCCCTGGGGATGGAGCCTTACGATTTCTTCAGCCAGTCGCCGCTTCTGTCGATCATCTGGATCGTGTCCTGGCAATGGCTGCCCTTCGCCACGCTGATCCTGCTGACCGCGCTGCAATCGCTGGACCAGGAACAGCTGGAAGCGGCCGAGATGGACGGCGCCAGCTGGTGGAGCCGGTTCTGGTTCATCATGCTGCCGCACCTGGCGCGCGCGATCACCGTGGTGATCCTGATCCAGACCATCTTCCTGTTGTCGATCTTCGCCGAAATCCTGGTCACCACCAATGGCGGCCCCGGCGTGGCGACGACCAACCTGACCTACCTGATCTATGTCTCGTCGCTGTTGCAATACGACGTCGGCATGGGCTCGGCCGGCGGGGTGATCGCGATCATCCTGGCCAATATCGTCGCGATCTTCCTGATGCGGATGATCGGCAAGAACCTGGACGCCTGAGGGGGAAGGACACGCCATGGCCCGCGCCGTCACCAACCGCCGCAAGGCGATCAACACCACGATCGGCTGGACCATCGGCCTGCTGATGTTCTTTCCGATCCTGTGGATCCTGATCCTGTCGTTCAAATCCGAGGTCGACGCGATCCGCGGCCCGCTGGAGGTGCTGAGCGCCGACTGGACGCTGGAAAGCTATGCCGCGGTCCAGGCGCGGTCGGATTATTTCAAGCACTTCCTGAACTCGGTCACGATCGCCGTCGGGTCGACCTTTCTGGGGCTGCTGGTGGCGATCCCGGCGGCCTGGGCGATGGCTTTCGTGCCCGGCAAGCAGACCAAGAACGTGCTGATGTGGATGCTGTCGACCAAGATGCTGCCGCCGGTCGGCGTGCTGATCCCGATCTACCTGATCTTTCGCGATGTCGGCCTGCTGGACACCCGTCTGGGGCTGGTGATCGTGCTGATGCTGATCAACCTGCCGATCATCATCTGGATGCTTTACACCTATTTCAGGGAAATCCCCGGCGAAATCCTGGAAGCCGCGCGGATGGACGGGGCATCGTTGCGCGACGAGGTGCTTTATGTGCTGACGCCGATGGCGATCCCGGGGATGGCCTCGACCGTGCTGCTCAACATCATCCTGGCCTGGAACGAGGCGTTCTGGACCCTGAACCTGACCGCCGCCAAGGCCGCGCCGCTGACCGCCTTCATCGCCAGCTATTCCAGCCCCGAGGGGCTGTTCTACGCCAAGCTCAGCGCGGCCTCGGTGATGGCGATCGCGCCGATCCTGATCATGGGATGGTTCAGCCAGAAACAGCTTGTCCGCGGCCTGACCTTCGGCGCGGTGAAATAGGGACGACGGATATGGGACGCATCACGCTCGACAAAGTCAGCAAATCCTTCGGCGAGGTGGAGGTCATCCCCCCTCTCGACCTGACCATCGAAGAGGGCGAATTCGTCGTCTTCGTCGGCCCCTCGGGCTGCGGCAAATCCACGCTGCTGCGCCTGATCGCGGGGCTCGAGGATGTCTCGGGCGGGCAGATCCGGATCGACGGCAAGGACGCGACGCTGACGCCGCCGGCCAGGCGGGGCCTGGCGATGGTGTTCCAGTCCTACGCCCTCTATCCGCATATGTCGGTGCGCAAGAACATCGCCTTTCCGCTGCGCATGGCCGGCCAGGACAAGGCCGAACAGAACCGCCGTGTGGAACAGGCGGCGGCGGTGCTGAACCTGACCGATTACCTGGACCGGCGCCCGGGGCAGCTCTCGGGCGGCCAGCGCCAGCGCGTCGCCATCGGCCGGGCGATCGTCCGCGAACCGGCGGCCTTCCTGTTCGACGAACCGCTGTCGAACCTCGATGCCGCGCTGCGGGTCGGCATGCGGCTGGAAATCAGCGAATTGCACAAGCGGCTCGACACCACGATGATCTACGTCACCCATGACCAGATCGAGGCGATGACCATGGCCGACAAGATCGTGGTGCTCCATGCCGGGGTGATCGAACAGGTCGGCAGCCCGCTGGACCTGTATCGCGCCCCGCGCAACCTGTTCGTCGCCGGGTTCATCGGCAGCCCGAAGATGAATCTGATCCCGGGCGCCCAGGCCGGCCGGCCGGATGCGGCGACGATCGGCGTGCGGCCCGAACATATCGCGGTGTCGACCGAAAGCGGCCAATGGGCGGGCACGGTGGGCGTCAGCGAACACCTGGGATCCGACACGTTCTTTCACGTGACCTGCGACGGCATCGCCGAGCCGGTCACCGTCCGGGTCGGCGGCGAGGTCGACCTGCATTACGGCGACAGGGTCTTTCTGTCGCCGGATCCCAAGCAAATCCACCGTTTCGACCAGGCAGGAGACCGGATCGCATGAAACGACTTGAGGGTAAATCGGCCCTGATCACCGGATCGGCCCGCGGTATCGGCAAGACCTTTGCCCGGGCCTACCTGGCCGAGGGTGCCAGCGTCGCGATCGCCGACATCAACCTTCAGGCCGCCCGCGCCACGGCGCAGGAGCTGGGCGACGGCGCCTACCCGGTGGACATGGACGTGACCGACCAGGCCTCCATCGACGCGGCGATGGCCGCGGTCGTCCGCCAGGCCGGCAAGCTGGACATCCTGATCAACAACGCCGCGCTGTTCACCGCGGCCCCGATCACGGACATCCGGCGGGACGATTTCGACAAGGTCTATGCGGTCAATGTCGGCGGCACCCTGTTCACCCTGCAGGCGGCGGCGAAACAGATGATCGCCCAGGGCCATGGCGGCAGGATCATCAACATGGCCAGCCAGGCCGGCCGCCGGGGCGAGCCGCTGGTGGCGGTCTATTGCTCGACCAAGGCGGCCGTGATCTCGATCACCCAATCGGCCGGGCTGGACCTGATCAAGCACGGGATCAACGTCAACGCGATCTCGCCCGGCGTGGTCGACGGCGAACACTGGGAACATGTTGACGCGATGTTCGCCAAGTGGGAAGGCAAGAAACCCGGCCAGAAAAAGCGCGAGGTCGGCGCCAGCGTGCCCTTCGGCCGCTTCGGCACGGCGCAGGACCTTGTCGGCATGGCGATCTTCCTGGCCACGCCCGAGGCCGAGTACATCGTCGCCCAGACCTACAATGTCGATGGCGGCAACTGGATGAGCTGAACGGAGCGCACGATGATCCTGTCGGATGCCACCCTGGCCGACCTGCCTGACGGCGTTGCCCGGCCGACCTATGACCGGTCACGGCTGACGCCGGGGATCGTCCATATCGGCTTGGGCAATTTCCATCGCGCGCACCAGGCGTGGTATCTGCACCGGCTGATGCAACAGGGGCTGGCCCTGGATTGGGCGATCATCGGCGCCGGCGTCCGGCCCCGGGATGCGGCCATGCGCGACCGGCTTTTGGCGCAGGATTGCCTGACCACGCTGATCGAACTGGACCCGGACGGCCGCTCGGCCGAGGTGGTGGGCGCGATGATCGACTTCATCCCGATCGAGGAGGGCAACGCTGCCTTGATCGACCGGATGGCGGACCCGCGCATCCGGATCGTGTCGCTGACCGTGACCGAGGGCGGCTATTTCATCGACCCGGTGACCAAGGCCTTCGATACGACCCATCCCGATGTCCTGCATGATGCCGCCAACCCGGACCGGCCCCGGACCGCCTTCGGCGCCATGGTCGCGGCCTTGCGGCGGCGGCGCGACGCGGGGGCCGGCCCGTTCACCGGGCAAAGCTGCGACAATCTGCAGGGCAACGGCACGATCCTGCGTCAGACCGTGGTGTCCCTGGCCCGGCTGTCGGATCCGGCCCTGGCCGACTGGATCGACGCCACCTGCAGCTTTCCCGATGCCATGGTCGATTGCATCGTCCCCGCCACCGGCCCGGCCGAACTGGCGCTGGCGCGCGACATGGGGATCGAGGACGCCGCCCCCGTCACCCACGAGAATTTCCGCCAATGGGTGATCGAGGACGATTTCTGCGCCGGCCGGCCGGATTGGGACAAGGTCGGCGCCATCTTCGCCACCGATGTCCATCCGTTCGAGACGATGAAGATCCGCATCCTCAACGGCGGCCACCAGGTGATTTCGGACCCGGGCGAAATCCTGGGGCTGCAGACGATCTCCGATTGCATGGCGCATCCGCTGATCGCTGGCCTGTTCCGCAAGGTCGCGATGGACGAGATCGTGCCCCATGTGGCGCCGGTGCCCGGCCTGATGCCCGCCGACTACGTCGACCTGATCGACCGGCGCTTTGCCAACCCCGCGATCGTCGACACCGTGCGGCGCGTGGCCTTCGACGGCTCGTCCCGCCACACCGGGTTCATCCTGCCGGTGCTGCGCGCGGCGCTGGAGGCCGGCACCCCGGTCGAGGGGCTGGCGCTTGTCCAGGCGCTTTGGGCGCGGATGTGCGCCGGCACCCGCGAGAATGGCAGCACGATCGACCCGAACGACCCGTTCTGGTCCGACCTGCAGGCCGCCGCCCTGGCCGCGCGCGACGATCCCGCCGCCTGGCTGGAGCAGGGCACGATCTATGGCGACCTCGCCCGGGCCCCGCGCTTTGCCGAGGCCTTCGGGCGCTGGCTGACGCTGATCTGGGCCGAGGGGACGGAAGCGGCGCTGACCGCCTATCTGGCCCCCTGACCCGAACCGACAGGACTCCGGCCATGCAGGCGATCACCTATCCCGAACGCGGCCGTGTCAGCCGCACCGCCCTGCCCGACCCGACCCCCGGCCCGGGCGAGGTTCTGGTCCGGGTCATGGCCAGCGGCATCTGTCACACCGACCTGGAAATCCTGCACGGCAATTACGGCGCCGATGCCTTTCCGGTGATCCCGGGTCATGAATTCGCCGGCATCGTGGGCGGGCTGGGGGCCGGCGTGACGGGCCTGGCCGAGGGCGACCGGGTGGTGGTCGACCCCAACCTGGGCTGCGGCGCCTGCCCGGCCTGCGCCCGGGGATGGGCGCATCTGTGCACGGCCCTGGGCGCCTATGGCGTGACCCGGCCCGGCGGTTTTGCCGATCTGTGCGTGGTGCGCGCCGCGGCCGTTCATCCGATCGGCGACATGCCCTTTGCCATGGCGGCGCTGGCCGAACCGATGGGTTGCGTGCTCAACGGGATCGACGCGGTCGACCCGCAGGTGACCGAGACCGCGCTGATCTTCGGCGCCGGCGCGATCGGGCTGTTGATGGCGATCGCCCTGCGCACCCGCGGGATCGACCGCATCGCCCTGGTCGACCTCGACGCGGCGCGGCTGGAACTGGCCCGGGGCTTTGGCTTCGAAGCGCTCGCGGCGGGGTCTGCGGTGCTGGAGGACAGGCGCCAGGCCATCGATTTCGTCGCCGACGCCACCGGCGTGCCCGAGGTCGCCGGCACCCTGACGCGCTATATCGCCAATGGCGGGCGCGGGCTCTATTTCGGCGTCTGTCCGCAACCGGCCCGGATCGAGATCGCCCCGTTCGAGATGTTCCGCCGCCAGATCACCCTGGCCGGCACCCATTCGCTGAACCACAACATCCCGCAGGCGCTGCAGGCGATGTCGGATTTCGGCCCGGACATCGCCGGGCTGGTGTCGCATCGGCTGGACCTGGACGGGGTCGCCCGGATCATGGCCGAGGGCGCCCCCAAAGGCAGCCTCAAGATCCAGGCGCGTTGGGCCTGATCCGCCGGGCCACGCGACGGCCCGGAGGATGCAATCCCCGATCGCGCGGGCGGGCCATGTGAGGGGGCGCGGACCCGTCGTCGGAACGGGCCCGCGCCGGACAGGGGCGAAGGGACGCGCCCCCGAACGGTCAACGACCGTGGTCGCCCACCGGGCAATCGCCCTCGTCCGAGAAACAGGCATCCGTCCGCATTTCCAGCCAGATGGCGTTCACGACGGCGAACAGCGCGGCAAGCGGCAATCCGAGAAGCCAGGCAAAATACCACATTTTCGGGTCTCCTTCAGTAAACTGTGTCGGCGTTTTCACTGACCTGGTCTTCGGTGACCTTGCCCCAGAGCACCTTGTAGACCCAGGCGGTATACATCAGGATCAGCGGCATGAAGATCGCCGTGCAGACCAGCATGATGAACAGGGTCTGGTGCGACGACGAGGCGTCCCACACGGTCAGCGAACTGTCGGGATCAAGGGTCGAGGGCAGGATGAACGGGAACATCGTCAGACCGACCGAGGAAATGATCCCGAAGATGCCCAGCTTGGACCACAGCAGGGTCGAGACCTCGCGCCCCGCCCTCAGGCCCAGCACCGCCAGCGCGATGCCGACAAAGCCAAGGATCGGTGCGATCGCGATCCACGGGCGCTCGGCATAGGCCGACAGCCAGGTTCCACCGCGGGCCACCTCGGAATACAGCGGATTGGACGGGCCGTTCGCGGCCACCTCGCCCAGGGCGAAGCCGTCCACGCCGATCGCCAGCCACAGCCCCGCCAGCGCATAGCCCGCCGCGGCCACGATCCCCGCCTTGATCCCGATGGCGCGGGCGCGTTCGGCGACCACACCTTCGGCCTTGAGCGACAGCCAGGCCGCGCCGTGCATCAGCAGCATCGCCAGCGACACCACCCCGGCCAGCAGCGCAAAGGGGCGCAGCAGGCCCAGGAACTTGACCGCGAAATTGCCCGGATACATCGGCATCAGGTCTTCGGTCAGGTAGAAGGGCACGCCCAGCAGCACGTTGCCCACGGCCACGCCGAACAGCAGCGCGGGCACCGCGCCGCCGGCGAACAGCGCCCAGTCCCAGCGCGCCCGCCAGGCGGCGCCCTCGCGCTTGGAGCGGTATTTGAACGCGACCGGCCGGACGATGAAAGCGGCCAGCACCACGAACATCGCCAGGTAGAAGCCGCTGAACGACACCGCATATAGCGGCGGCCAGGCGGCGAAGATGGCGCCGCCGCCCAGGATGAACCAGACCTGGTTGCCTTCCCAGACCGGGCCGACGGTATTGATCGCCACGCGGCGTTCGACATCGGTCCTGGCGACGAAGGGCAGCAGCGCGCCGACCCCCATGTCGAACCCGTCGGTCAGCGCGAAGCCGATCAGCAGCACGCCCAGCAGCGCCCACCAGATCACCCGAAGGATATCGTAGTCGATCAGTTCGTAAAGGATCATCTGTCTTACTCCGCGGGGGTTGAGGCAAGGGCCGGCGCCGGGGTTTCGGCGCGCAGCCGCGCTTCGTGCCGGGCCTGCCAGGCCTCGGTTTCTTCGACATCCTGGAACGGGCCCTTGCGGATGTATTTCACCATCAGGCTCACCTCGATCACGAACAGCACCGAGTAGAAGATCAGGAACCCGGCCAGGGTGATCAGCAGATCGGCGATGCTCAGGTGCGAGGCGCTCATCGCGGTGGGCAGAACCCCGTCCACGGTCCAGGGCTGGCGGCCGAATTCGGCCACGAACCAGCCCAGTTCGGCCGCGATCCAGGGCGTCGGGATGATGGCGACGGCGGCATAAAGCGACCAGCGCGGGAATTGCATCCGCCGGAACGAGGCGCGCCAGAAGAAATAGGCCATGACCGCGATGAAGCTGAAGCCCAGCGCGACCATGATCCGGAACGCCCAGAACAGCGGGGCCACGCCGGGCACGGTATCGTCGGCGGCCATCCGGATCTGTTCGGCGGTGGCATCGCGCGGATCGTCGACGTAGCGCTTGAGCAGGAAGGCATAGCCCAGATCGTCGGAATGCGCCTCGAAGGTGGCGCGCACCTCTGGCGGGGTGGCGTCGCGCCGATCGCGGATGGTCATCAGCGCGTCATAGGCGATGATGCCGCGTTCGATCTTGTGCGCGGATTCGGCGACCAATTCGTTGATGCCGGGGATTTCCTGCGTCAGCGACCGGGTGCCGATCAACCCCATCACCCAGGGAATTTCGACCGCGTAATGCGTCTCGCGCGCGTCCTGGTCGGGAAAGCCGATGACGGTGAACGGTGCCGGCGCGTCATGGGTGTCCCACATGCCCTCGATCGCGGCGAGTTTCATTTTCTGGGTGTGGCTGGCCGAATAGCCGCTCTCGTCGCCCAGCACGACAACCGACAGCGCCGCCGCAAGGCCAAAGGCCGACGCCACCGCGATCGACCGGCGGGCCAGGTCCTTGTGCCGGTCCTGCAGCAGGTAAAGCGCCGACACGCCAAGGACAAAGACCGAGGCCGTGACATATCCCGCCGACACCGTATGCACGAACTTGGCCTGCGCCACCTCGTTGAACAGCACGTCGAAGAAGCTGGTCATCTCCATCCGCATCGTGTCGGGGTTGAATTCCGCGCCCACCGGGTTCTGCATCCAGCCGTTGGCGATCAGGATCCACAGCGCCGAGAAGTTCGACCCGATGGCGACCAGCCAGGCCACCACCATGTGCTGCACCTTGCTCAGCTTGTCCCAGCCGAAGAAGAACAGGCCGACGAATGTGGCTTCGAGGAAGAAGGCCATCAGCCCCTCGATCGCCAGCGGCGCCCCGAAGATGTCGCCGACATAATGGCTGTAATAGCTCCAGTTCATGCCGAACTGGAATTCCATCGTGATGCCGGTTGCGACGCCCAGAACGAAGTTGATGCCGAACAGCGTGCCCCAGAATTTCGTCATCTGCCGCCAGATCGGGCGGTTGGTCATGACATAGACGGTTTCCATGATCGCCACGAGGATCGACAGACCCAGCGTCAGCGGCACGAAGAGGAAGTGATACATCGCCGTCAGCGCGAATTGCAGGCGTGACAGCTCGACCAGTCCGATCTCCATGGTGAACTCCTTGAATGGCCAAAATTCGCATCGGTGATGCGGATTATCTCCCGTATGACGATTCCGGGATGCGTGACTTGATCCAGGTCAAAAACATGTATCGAAGATACGGATTTTGTCAGCGATCGACCGCAGCGTGGTCCAGCGTGACCGAACGATCGGCGAACGCCACCTCTTCGGGCCGATGCGCCGCCATCAGGATCGCCGCATCGGGACGCGCGGCCCGCAGACCCTGCAGCACCCGTTTCGCCGTCGGCGCGTCCAGACCTTCGGTCGGTTCGTCCAGCAACAGCAGCTTCGGCCTGGTCAACAGCGCGCGCGCCAGGACAAGCCGCCGCCCCTCGCCGCCCGACAGGCCGGCCCCGCGGAACCCCAGACGCAGATCCAGCCCGCCCCTGGTGCGCACCGTCCGGGCCAGTTGCGTGGCGTCAAGCGCGGACCACAGATCCGCGTCGGTTGCCTCGGGGGCGGCCAGCCTCAGGTTCTCGGCCAGTGTTCCGGCGACCAGCGCATGCCGTTGCGGGACCATCGCGATCAGGCTTTTGCGCAGCTCGGCATCGATCTCGTGAACCGGCGCGCCGCCGAACCGCAGCGCGCCGCCAAGCGGGGCAAGCTGCCCGGCCGCGATCAGCAGGAGGGTCGATTTCCCGCAGCCGCTGCGGCCGGTCAGCGCCACGGTCTGTCCCGGGGCGACCGAAAAGGCGAGCGGTGCGAAGATCGGGGTCGCGGCGCCGTCCCGCGCCGCCGTCAACGCCTCGGCGACCAGGACCGGCGCGGCGTCGGGGGCCATCCGCACCGCCGCGGGCCTGTTCCGGGCCTCGAGCATCGACGCGATCCGCCGGGCGGCCGATCGCATGCGCCCGATCTCCGACAAGGCCCGGCGCACCGGGGCAACCGCTTCGGCCAGGGCGAGCGACGCGAACACGGCGATCGCCGCCTGTGCCGCCGAAATGTCGCCCCTGTCCGCCAGCGACGCGCCGATGCCCAGCGCCGCCGCGACCACGGCCCAGCCCATGACATCGAGCCAGAACCCGGTTTGGCGTTCGATGCGGTCGATCCGGGCCTGGCTTTGCGACAGGGACCGGGCCGCCCGGTCGACGCCCGCCCGGGCCACGGGCAACTGGCCGAAGGCGATCAGCTCCTCGCGCGCGGCGATCAGGTCGATCACCCGGCTGCGCAAAGCCTGCATCCCGGCCCGCGCCCTGCGCGACGGCGCCTCGGCCCGGGCCTGGCCCCAGGCGAACACCAGCATCGGACCAATCCCGTGCCCCAGGACAATGACCGCTCCGATCACCGGATGCACCAGCACGCCAACGGCGATCGCGGCCAGACCGATGACGGCCAGACCTGCCGCACCGGGCAGGACCAGCCGCAGGGCCAGACCATCCAGCGCGTCCACATCCGACGTCACGCGGTTCAGGAAGACGCTGGCCCGCAACCGTTCAAGCTGCCGATAGGGCGCGCGCAAGACACCGCGCAACAGTCGCACGCGCAGGGTCGACAGGGCGCGCAGGGTCGCGTCATGGGTCGTGATCCGTTCGCCATATCGCGCCGCCGTCCGGCCAAGGGCCAGGAATCGCACCATGGCCGAGGGGACGAAGACGTTGAACAGCGTGCCCAGGCCGACCATCCCGGCGGCGGCGGCGGCGGTGATGAACCAGCCCGACAGCGCCAGCAGGCCGACCCCCATCACCAGCACCAGCAGCGACAACGACAGCCCGCGCGCAAAGGCGCGGACCTCTCCCGTCAACAGGGTGCGCAGGATCCCGAACATCGGCCTCATGCGTCCGGGTCCAGCGACACGACGCGGTCCATCCGGGACATCAGCCTTGGGTCGTGGGTGGTCGTGATCAGCGTGCCGCCCCCGGCGACATAGGCGCGCAAACCGTCGATGATGTCGGTCGCGGTCCGGGCATCGAGATCCGCCGTCGGTTCATCCGCCAGAAGCACGGCCGGATCGCGGTGCAGCGCGCGCGCCAGCATCACCCGGCGCGCCTCGCCTCCCGACAGGCCGGCACCGGTTTCGCCAAGCGGCGTCAGATCCTGCGCCGGCAACCCGGCCAGGACCGGCGCGACCCGCGCCCGGTGCAGAACACCTTCGTCGAGCGGGGCGCCGAAGCCGATGTTGTGGCGCAGGCTGCGGCCCAGGAAATGCGGCATCTGCGGCATCCAGCCCAGGGACGCGCGCCAGGCGTCGGCCCGGGCGGCCGACAAGGGGGCGCCGTTCGGCAGGACCGCGCCATGCGTCGGCTGCTCCAGCCCCGCCATGATCCGCAGCAGGGTCGTCTTGCCCACGCCGCTTGGCCCGGTGATGGCAAGACTGTCGCCGGGGCCTATGTCAAGGTCGGGAAACCGCAGGCGCCGGTCTGCATGATCGACCTGCACGTCCCGCAGGGCCAGGCCCCGAAACGCGGCCGCCGGGGCGACCGCCCCGGTCCCGAGCATCGGCCGGCGCGCATCGCCGCGCCATGCAGCCAGATCGTCGCGTACCGCATCGGCCGCGGATTTGTCGTGCCAGGCCGCGGCCAGATCCCGCAACGGCTGAAAGAAATCGGGCGCCAGCAACAGCAGGTAGATCCCCGCGAAAGGCGTCAGCGGCACGCCCCAGCTGCCCCAGGTGATTTCGCCCAGAAGTGCGAACCCGACCCAGACGGCGATCATCGCCACGCCAAGGGCCGAGAACAGTTCCAGCACGGTAGAGGACAGGAAGGCGATCCGCAGGACCGCCATCGTCCGGTGCCGAAGGTCGTCGGACGCGGTGGCGAAGCCGTCGACCACCTGCGGACCCGCGCCGACCAGCACAAGATCCGCCAATGCCGCCAACCGATCCGCAAGCAGGTCGTTCAGCGATCCGATCTCGACCATCTGCCGGGCGCTTGCCTCCTTGGCCGCCCATCCGACAAGCGCCATGAAGACCGGGATCAGCGGGCCCGCCGCCAGCAGGACGACCGCCGCCGCCCAGCTGTGCCATGCCGTGATCCCCAGGATCGCCAGGGGCACCACCCTCACCCGCATCCGCGCGGGTTCGTAGCGCAGCAGAAACGGACGCAGCGCGTCCAGTTTATCGGTGAGCAAGGCCGCGATCGACCCGGCGCCGCCGAAACCCGACGCCTGGTTGGTCGTGGTCTCGGTGGCGGCGATGTCGTGCCGCAATGCCTGGATTTCGACCTCGGCCGCATGGCTCAGCGCCGCCTGTGCCCCACGGTTCAGGACCGCCCGCAGAAGGCCAAGCGCCAGGAACGTCAGGACGCTCATCGTTATCCGAGGCCCGCCGCCCTCCAGAAGGGCTGCGAAAACGGCCGCGATGACCCAGGCCTGGGCAAGCCAGACCAGGGTCGCCAGGACCGACAAGGCGGCCCCCATGCGGGCCGCCTGTGCCACCCCCTCGCGGGGTTTCGAGCGATCGTTCATCATCCGCACCTTTCCGATGGTGCAGACCTCTTAGGCCATGTCATGCGGATTTGACGTGATCTGGATCAAGGAAACCGGTATCGTGGATGCGGAATAAAGCTGCAAAACCGAAGGGTGCCCGATGCGATTGACGACACGAACCAACCTGGCGGCGCGCATCCTGATGTTCTGCGCGGTCAATGACGGGCGGCTGGTGCGCACATCGGATATCGCCGACCGCTGCAATGCCTCGATCAACCATGTCGCCCGCGTGGTCCAGCAATTGCAGGCCGAAGCCTATCTGGAAACCCTGCGGGGACGCTCCGGCGGCCTGCGGCTGGCGAAACCGGCCGACCGGATCTCGATCGGCGCGGTCTTCCGGATCTTCGAGACCGACATCCCCTTCGCCGAATGCTTCGACGACGCGGGCAACACCTGTCCGCTGGCGCCGACCTGCCGTTTGCGCTCGTATATCGTGCGCGCGCTCGAGGCGTTCTATCACGAACTCGACATGGTGACGCTGGATGACCTGGTGCGCGGCAATTGCGGCCTGATGGACCTGCTTGCGATGCGCCCTGCCCTGTCCGGATCCTGTTCGGTGCGCACGGCGGGCACATGATCCGCGGCGCCGGCCAGGGGACACGGCCCGGCCAAGGCCCCGCCGACCCGCCGCATGCCGGCCTGGATGGTGCCCCCAGAGAGACTCGAACTCCCGACCCACTGATTACAAATCAGTTGCTCTACCAGCTGAGCTATAGGGGCGCCCCCCGCGGAATACTGGCTTGCCACGACGCGCGCAAGAAGCGGGTGGCGATTAGACGGTTTTCCTGCCCGCGAAAGCGCCATAGAGTGTCGCGAAACACCAACGAGCGGACTTCATGCAGATCGTCTATCACATCGGCGCCGAATGCACGGACGGCGACCGGCTGTTGAAATCTCTGCTGAAGAACTCCGACCCGCTGTCGCAACAAGGCATCAAGGTGCCGGGCCCGGGCCGCTACCGGCGCCTGCTGGAGGAGACGATCCAGAACCTCGACGGTCGCGCCCCCGCCCCCGAGACCCGCGACATCCTGATCGACGCGATCCTGGACGAAGACAGCGCCTCCCGACTTGTGCTGAGCTTTCAGAATTTCATCTGCGGCCCGAACCGGATCTTCGAGGACGGGATCTTCTACGGCCGCGCCGCCTACAAGCTGTCCGCCCTGCGCGGGCTGTTCCCGCAGGACGAACTGGAGCTTTGCCTGTCGGTCCGCAACCCGGCCACCTGGCTGCCGGCGGTCTACGAGAAATCCTATTACAAGGACCTCGGCGCCTTCCTGTGCGGGCTGCACCCCGAGGACCTGCGCTGGTCCGAGGTGATCGCCCTGATCCAGGACACCCTGCCCGGCGTGCCGCTGACCGTCTGGTGCATGGAGGACACGCCGCTGATCTGGGCGCAATTGATCCGCGAGATTTCGGGCGTCGATCCGTTGACCAAGATTTCCGGCGGTTTCGACCTGCTGAACGCGATCATGGCGCCCGAGGGGATGAAGCGGTTCCTGACCTACCTCAAGACCCATCCGCCACAGACCGAGGTCCAGAAACGCCGGATCATCCAGGCCTTCCTGGAACGCTACGCGCTGGAGGACGAGGTCGAGGAAGAGGTCGATCTGCCGGGCTGGGACGCGGCGATGATCGACCACCTGACCGAGCTGTACGACGAAGACATGCTCGAGGTCGCCCGGATGCCCGGCGTCACCTTCATCGCGCCCTGACCGGGTGCAGGCCGGGGCCGGTCCGGGCCGGTCAGCCCATGCCCAGGGCGGATTTGTACATCTCCAGCACCGCCTCTTCCTCGGCGATGTCGTCGGCATCGCGCTTGCGCAGGGCGATGACCTTGCGCATCACCTTGGTGTCATAGCCGCGCCCCTTGGCCTCGGCCATGACCTCTTTCTGCTGGTCGGCGATGTCCTTCTTTTCGGCTTCCAGACGCTCGAACCGCTCGATGAACTGGCGCAGCTCGTCGGCGGTGACGCGATAGCTGTCGGGGGTCGAGGAATCGGACATTCGGGTCTCCTGGGCTGGCGTGGAGCCTCCTGTTAGCGGCGGCGTCGGCCAGAGACAAGCGCCGCCGCGGCTTGTCTCGGCAGCGCGGGCGCGCTAGGGCGCGGACAATCGACGCGACACGGGAGACTGCGCGAATGGAAACCCTGATCTGGATCGGCGCGGTGCTGTCGGCGCTGGGACTTGCCGGGATCGTGCTCAGCGCGCTGCGGGTCGGCCGCGCCCGCAAGGCAAACCTGTCGGACGAGGAACTGAAGGCGGCGGTGCAAACGGCCATGCCGCTGAACCTGGGGGCCTTCTTCGTGTCGATGATCGGCCTGGGCTGCGTCCTGGTCGGGGTGATCCTGGGCTGACGCGGCCAGTGCCTGTCACGGCGAACGGGATTCGCCGGACATGCTCCAACGCTTTGTTATCGCACGTCCGAGTAGCGCAAAACCGGTGCCCACTTTTGCGCGACGTGTTCTAAAGCGCGTCGAACCCGCGGGCATCCTTGATCGCCTCGTCCAGCAGCGCGGGCGGGGCAAAGAGCGCCGCTTCGGCCCCCCAGCCACGCATGTCCGAGCGCAGCCCGAGCAGACCCATGGTCTGCGCGGTGCGGAACGGCCCGCCATGCCGGCGCGGATAGCCCATGCCATGGACCGCAAGCGCATCGATCGTGGCCGGATGCAGACCGTGATCGGCGATGATCCGGGCCCCTTCGACGATCAGCGCGGCGGTCATCCGGCGGGTCAGCATCGCGTCCTCGGCCCCGGCCGCGCGGCCGCCGAACGGCCCCTTGCGGAACCCGAAAGCCACCATCGCGGCGTCGATCGCCGCCTCGGTCATGCCGGCGGCGGCGATGTGGCGGGCCGCCCCCTCCCAGGCGCCGCGCAGGCGCGCGACCATCGACCGGCCGTCCTCGGTCGGGCGAAATCCGTCATCGTCACTGGCCAGAAGCGCGGGTGGCGCGGTCCGCTCGGCAAGAAAGACATGCAGCAAAGCGCGATGCTGAGGATGCGCCAGGCATTGCGCCAGAGCGTCCTCTTCGAAGGCCAGCGCGGCCTCGTAGGGCAGCAGACCGGCGGCCTCGACGCAATCGACGATCCGGGCCGGCGCGACCAGCGGGGTTTCGGCCAGGGCCGCCCGGGCGCGGGAAACGGCGTGCAGATGGGCCGTGCCGTCGCGCAGCTTGTCGCGCCGCCCGCCGGCCGGGCGGGCGCCCTTGCCGGCCTCGACCAGGGTCCTGGCAAAGGCGACGGCCCCCGAGGCGAGGTCGCCGTTGACGATGCCGTCGATCAGGCCAAGCCGCTGCCCCAGCCCGGCCGGAACGGGCTGGCCGCGGATCAGGGCGGCCAGGGCGGCCTCGGCACCGATCAGCCTGGTCAGACGCTGACCGCCGCCGGCACCGGGCACCAGGCCCAGCGACACGTCGGGCCAGACCAGCGCGGCATCGGGGGTGGCGACGCGGTAATGGGCCGCAAGCGCCAGGTCGGCACCGGCACCGGCGCAGCGCCCGGACAGGGCCGCGATCACCGGTTTGGGACAGGTTTCGATCCGCCGGCACAGCCGGGCCGTGCCGCGCGCGTGGTCGGCAAGGTCGGGCGCGCGCAGGTTCAGCCCGGCCGAAAACCGCGGCCCGGCACCGCACAGGATCACCGCCTGCACCCCGTCCTGGCTGCAGACCCGGCCGAAGGCCTCCCACAGGCCGGCGCGCAAGGCGGTGGACAACAGGTTCTGGTCCGCCCCGTCCATGGTGACGATGGCGATCCGGTCATGAACCCGAACCTTGACCTGCCGTTCCTGCACCTGCCAGCGCCCCGCACGAAACCACGGGCAAAGATTGCGCGGCACGGCGGCCAAGGGCAAGCGGATCCGGACGGTTTGCGCGGTGGTGAGGCCAAGGGGCGACAGCGCTAGTCGCCGCAGAACACCTCGTAGAGCCGTTCCAGGATCGGCGTCACCCGCGGATCGGCCAGGCGGTAGCGGATCGTCCGGCCGTCACGGTCGCAGGTCACCAGCCCTTCGGACCGCAACCGGGCCAATTGGCCGGACACGTAGGATTGGCTGGCGCCCAGCTGTTGCTCCAGCTCTCCGACACTGCGTTCACCGCCCAGCAGCGCGCAGAGCAGGCGCAGGCGCTGCGGATTGGCCAGGGCCTTCATCACGTCGGCGGCTTCCGACGCGGCCTTGTCCATATTGCCGATCATGTCCTGCGAGAGTTCCATGGACAACAGATAAGAGAAGTCGAATGAATCCACAAGCCATGGCCGCGGCCGCGCTCACAGGTCCAGCGGGATCGCCGCCGCGGGAAACCCGTCATCATCGTCCTGTGCCAGGGGATCGTCCCCGTCCCCGGAAGCGGGCGGCGCGGGCTCCGCCTCGGGCAGCGGGCTGCCCGGATCGTCGTCATCGGCCAGGTCGGGCGCGCTGATCGCGGGGTGTTGCGGCAGATCGACCGGATCCGCCGGCGCATCGGTCCATTGGTCCGCGATGTCGATCGGTTCGGGGGCCGGGTCCGGCCATGCCGCCTCCGGACCGGGCCCGCCCATCGGATCGGCAACAGCCGGATCCGGGGTCGGCAGCATGGCGCCGGCGGCCGAAGGCCCGGCCATGCGCGCACCGCCCGGTTGCAATTCGGGCGGCATCGGCACCTCCAGTCGAACCGCCCGCCGCCCGGCCATCTGCCCCAGCCGCGCCGACATCATGCGCGCGCCGCCGGGCCCCTCCATCTGGACCGAGGTGACGGTGACGCCCGGCAGGGCCAGGACCTGGCCGATGCGCAGCGCTTCGGCCGTTGCCAGGCTCAGCTCCAGCCGGCACAGCACGGCATCCAGTTCGGCGGGCGCGTTGCGAACCGCCTCCCGGAAGCTGTCCTGCCAATCGCGGTGCGGGGCCGCGCCATCCTCGGCACGCCGTCCATCGTCCCCGCGCCGCAGGGCGATGGCGACCTCTCCCTTCCGGTCGGAGCCGCCGATGAAGACCGGCAGCCGCCAGATCCGGTACTGGCCCGGATCGAAGACCAGCCCGACCGACCGCGCCTCGGGCAGGGTGCGGCCGGGCTCCAACGCCGCCAGTTGCTGCAACAGCGGCACGCCGGCGCCGCTTTCGGCCAGTTCATGCAGGAAACCGTCGATCAGCGGGCGGGACAATTCGGCGTCGGCCTCGGTCAGGGTGCGTTCCGGGGCCTCGACCTTGGCGATCCGGCCCATCGTCTGAACCTCGACCATGGCGGCACACAGATCGGGCGATACGGTGACGATCCCGACCGCATGCCCGGTTTCGGGGCGCGTCAGGACGATGCGCAGCGCGTCCGAGGGCAGGCTTTCGACCAGGGTTTCGAGTTCGACATCCTCTTCGGTCACACCCGAGACGGCCAGCGGCAAGGACATCCGCCGGTCGGCGCCGCGCGCCAGGGCCAGGCGCACCGCCCGCGTCGCCGACGCCCCCTTGAGCCCGGCGACCCGGGCCGGGGCGCGGCTGCGCAGCTTGCGCATCAGAACCGAGGTCTTGTGAGTCATGCTGCCCGCATCCGTCCAATCGCGGACACTCTAGGGCGGCGGCCCTTACCGACGGCTTAACACGGGCTATTCCGCGGCCAGCCGTGCGGCCTCCGGCAGGACCACGCGGAACGCCGCCCCGCCCTGCCCCGGCAGATAGGTGATCGCGCCGCCCAGCGCCTCCATCACCTGCCGCGAGATCGCCAGCCCCAGCCCCGCTCCGCCGGCCTTGCGGGTATCCCCCAGCCGGGCGAATTTCTCGAAGATGATCTTCTGGCTGTCGGCTTCGATCCCGTCACCGTTGTCGATGAAATCGACCGTGACCGGACGGTCGGCGCGGCTGTTCACGACGATCCGCAATTCGGGCTGTTCGGCGCGGCAATACTTGGCGGCATTGGCGATGATGTTGATGAACACCTGGGCCAGCCGGTCCAGGTCGGTCTCCAGCGGCACCTGTTCGGCGCTGCGGCGGCGGCGGATCACCAGCTTGACCGCAGGACCGACCGCCGCTTCGGCCCGGTCCAGCACCGCCTCGAGCGTGCCGCGCTCGCGGTTCAGCGTGACCTGGCCATGTTCCAGCACGCTGAGATCCAGCAGATCGTCCAGCAGGCGGGTCAGGCGGTTGGCCTCGTCGTGGATGATGGTGGCGAACCGGCCGCGGGCCTCGGGGTCGACCTCGCCGTCGCGCAGGATTTCCGAAAACGACCGGATCGAGGTCATCGGCGTGCGCAATTCATGGCTGATCTGGGACAGGAACGCGTCCTTCTGGATCGAGATCGCGGTCAGCTTCTCGTTCGCTTCGCGCAGGGCGGTCGCGGTGCGTTCCTGTTCGGCGGATTTCTGTTCCAGCTTCAGGGAATATTCCATGATCTGCGCGGCCTCGTCGGCCACCGCGATCAGATCCTCGACCGAGACGCTGGCGCCCTCGGTCAGCTGGCCGACCATGGCATGGGCGGTCGCCGCGCCGACCGACCCGGCCAGTTGGCGCTCCAGCCGGCCGATGAAATCGACGGTGACATCGGGCAGGTAGCCGCCCTTGCCCTGCCGCGCCGCTTCGGACCGGAACAGCTCCTGCGCCTCGGTCGCGCCGATGATCCGCTGCGCCATCATCAGCAGGTCCTCGGCCCGGGCATCGCTGCGGGTCCAGGCGGCCTTGTCGGCGGAATGTTCGAACACGTTGACGAATTGCGCGCCCTGAAGCCGCTCCAGCGGGGTCGGAAAGGTCAGGATCGAACCGATGGTCAGCACCAGCGTGTTCAGCAGCAGCGACCAGTACAGCGCATGGACCAGCGGGTCGATCCCGTCGATGCCGAACAGCGCATGCGGGCGCAGCCAGGCCAGGCCGAAGGGCCCTTCGGCAAAGACATGGGCCGGGATCACGGCGCCCTCCCCGAAACTGGGCAGGAACATCGTCCAGAGCCAGATCACGAGGCCGGTGAGGATGCCCGCCGCCGCGCCGATCCGGTTGGCGCCCCGCCAGTAAAGCCCCGCAACCAGCGACGGCAGCACCTGGGCGACCCCGACGAAGGCGATCAGCCCGATCGCGGCCAGGGCGGCACTGCCCCCCGACAGCCGGTAGTAGACATAGCCCAGTGCCAGGATCCCCGCGATCGACAGCCGCCGGGCCACCAGCACCACATAGCGCACATCGCCCGTCATGGTCGCGCCCTGCTGCCGCGCCGACAGCCAGAGCGGCACGACGATGTGGTTCGACACCATGGTCGCCAGCGCGATCGTCGCCACGATCACCATCGATGTGGCCGAGGAAAAGCCGCCCAGGAACGCCAGAACGGCCACGTCCTGGCGGCCCTGCGCCAGCGGCAGGGTCAGCACGAACAGGTCGGGGTTCGATCCTTCGGGCATCAGGTCCAGCCCGACCACGGCGATCGGCACGACGAACAGGCTCATCGCCAGCAGGTACAGCGGAAAGGCCCAGCTGGCGGTGCCGAGGTTGCGTTCGTCGTCGTTCTCGACCACCATCACCTGGAACATCCGGGGCAGCGTGATCAATGCCGCGGCCGAAACCAGGATCAACCCCACCCAGCGGCCCGGCGCCGGCGTCCACAGGGCGACGGTGCTGGCATCGATCCGCTCCAGCGTCGCGCCGATCCCGCCGGCCAGCCCCCAGACCACATAGATGCCCACCGCCAGCAGGGCGCAGAGCTTGACCACCGCCTCGACCGCGATCGCCATGACCACACCGTGGTGGCGTTCATTGGCATCCAGCGTCCGGGTCCCGAAGATCACCGTGAACACCGCAAGCCCGGCGGCCACCCACAGCGCGGCCCGGGCCAGGTCGGCCTGGCCCCAGCGCGTGCCGCTGCCCTCGGCGAAGACCGCCACCGACAGGGTGACCGATTGCAATTGAAGCGCGATATAGGGCGTGGTGCCGACCACGGCGAGCAGGGTGACGATCACCCCCAGCAGGGTCGATTTGCCGAACCGAGACGAGATCAGATCGGCGATCGAGGTGATCCGCTGCGCCCGGCCGATCCGCACCAGCTTGCGCAGCAGCCACCACCAGCCGACCATGACGATGGTCGGGCCCAGGTAGATCGTCAGGTATTCCAGCCCGGACCGCGCCGCATAGCCGACCGCGCCATAGAACGTCCAGGCGGTGCAATAGATCGACAGCGACAGCGTGTAGATCAGCGGCGAGCGCAACCAGGCCTGCCGGCCTTGCGCCGCCCGCCGTTCGGCCGCGAAGGCGACCAGGAACAGGAAGGCCACATAGGCCAGGGCGATCACGACAAGCAGGTTGAACGAAATCACCGCAGCCTGTCCTTGTCAGCGTCGCCATTCGTCCGGGTCTCGTCATCGCGCAGCACCCGGGACAGCGCGGCGGCCAGCACGATCAGAACGATCCACAGGCCGAACAGATACATCAAACCGGTCGAGGTCAGCCCGTCGGCGCCGCCCTGGCGCGGCCAGATCAGCGGCAACAGGCAGAACACCAGGGCAAAGACCGGCAGGATGCGTCCGGCATCGCGCATCCGGCGCTGGCGATAGCTGCGCCGCTCCAGGAATTCGCTGCGCCGGGGACGGAGCGCCATGGGTCAGGGTCCGACCATTTCGCGCACCGTGTGCAGCACGTCGGAATTCGAAAACGGCTTGGTCATGAACCGCGTGGCACCCAGCCGTTCGGCCAGTTCGCGATCCTTGGTCTGGCCCCGTGCGGTCAGCATCAGCACCGGCAGGGCGCGGGTGTCATCGCCTTCGCGCAGGTCGCGCAGGATGTCGAAGCCGGACCGGCCCGGCAACATCACGTCCAGGATGACCAGGTCGGGCGTGCCGGCCCGAACCCGGTCAAGCGCGGTTTCCCCGTCGGAATGGGTGTGCACGGTCCAGCCGTCCCGCGACAGGATGAAGCTGATCGCCTCGATGATGTTCGGCTCATCCTCGATCAGAAGAACGCGTCGGTTCATGGCGGCTGGTCCTCCCCCGTGCGCGGCCGACGCGACGCTCCCTCGTCACGGCAGCCTGTGCTCCTGCGTTATCGCGCGTGTTCCGGTTCAAGTCAAAGTGTCGCATCCCCGATCGCCGACAGGACCGAGGGTTCGCGCCGGGCCGCGCATGCGGTGCGCGGACAGACCCGACAGCCCGGCCCGACCGGATCGGCCCGCACCCTGCCATCGCCCGCGTCCTGGCCGGTGGGCGCGCGCACCAGCATGGTGGCGATCACCCGTGGCGGCAGATTGGGCACGCCTATCCCGGCCGGCTCGGCCACGGCGGTGCAATCGAACCGTCGCCCCGACCCGGCGGTTCCCGGCAGCGACACCCGGCGGCGGATCACCAGCCCGGGTGCCGACAAGGCCCGGAACAGCGGCCAGAGCGGACAACCGGCCCCGCCGCGCGGCAGGCCGAAGCCAAGCGCCGGGCGCTGCAAGGTGATCACGCCGGCCGCGTCACAGACCGCCAGACCCATTTCCGGCAGGCCCGCCTTGCGCGGCAGAAACGCCAGCCGACGCAGGACGGCGCCGACCGGTGCGTCGAACCGCGCCGCCAGCGCGACGGCATCGCAATCGCAGGCCAGCGCGGCCGCCGCGAAATCCTCGGCCGGCAGCCGCGCCGCGTCTTCGGCCAGCCGGTGCAGCCGATCCTCGACGATCCGGCGGGCCAGCGGCGACCCGACCCCGGAGGCAAGTTCGGCCGGCGTGGCGCGTGCCGTCTCGAGGTCAGGAAAGGCATGATCGCGGTCGGCGAAGAAGGCTTCGGCCTCTTCCAGCGGCGACACCAGTGCCTCGACCCCGTCGCCGCTGAGGTCGAGATGTTCCATCAACGCACGCGAACTTTCCGCCAGCCGCTGGCTGTCGCTGTCGATATTGACGTGGAACCGGCGCTGCCAATCCGCGTCCAGATCACGGGATTCGACCAGGATCGACGCGGTCGACCGGATCGCGGTGGCCGTCGACAGAACCTCGTGCAGCGAGGTCGCGATGCGCGGATCGTGGGTCAGCTGGTCGGTCAGCACCCGGACCCGTTCCTCCAGCATCTTGATCCGCGCATGCTGCGCCGTCACCAGCGCCGCCCAGCCGGGAAAACGGGCTGCGAAATCCTCGATCCTGGGCAGGTCCGGGGTGGTGTCGGGCGCCGCCGCCGCGGCCTCGCGCAGGGGGACAAGCTGCGCCGCGGTCGACCCGTCGGCCAGCAGCGCCGGATCGGCGTCCAGCGCCTTGGCGATGTCCTGCAGCAGCTTGCCGCCGATTCTGCGCCGGTTGTGCTCGATCAGGTTCAGGTAGGAGGCCGAAATGCCGACATCGCGCGCCAGATCGGCCTGGCGCGTCCCCCGGTCCAGCCGCAGGTTGCGGATGCGGCTGCCGACAAGCTGTCTTTCAGGCATTGGTCGTGTCCGTCAAATCTTGTCCGTCCAATCAGGGGGCTTCTGCACCGGAACCCGCAAGGCTTTACAGGTTATCGCAGCCCAACGGCGGATTATTTACAAGAAAATCGTTTTGAAAAAAGGGGTTGTTGCAACATTTTTCGCAGGCCTGTGGACAATGGCCATCACGGTAAAGCCTGCGCGGCCCGGCGTGACGGGCGGGACCAGGGGTCACCCCGGCGGGGACGCGTCCGGCAGCGCCGTCGCGCGTCGTGGCGTTTCGAAACCCGGTGCCGGAAAACCGTCACCACCGCGCCGCGCCCGGCGAGCCGGACCGATGCCGGATCCAGCATCGCGCCGGTGCCTGATCCGGGCGCGACCGCGCGGGTGCTGCCCGATGACGGCGGCAAGATGGTCCGCTTGCCGACCAATGCGGCGCGGGTCGGTCGGCGACGGCGCGGCCCGGACGACGCCGGACGACGCGGCACCGAAGGCAGAATACGCGCCATCCGGGCACGATCCCCGAGGGCACCATCTTGCGGCCCCGTCCGTTTTGGCCGACCCTGCCTGCACCCATAGCAGGAGGAGACCGACCATGACCGCCATCTATCCGCCTTCCCCCGAGGTTGTTGCCCGGGCGCATGTCGACGCGGCGCAATA